>JFJP01038022.1_pt1 | contig 47458 bp, 31 predicted proteins | sample 431651 | NCBI WGS metagenome assembly JFJP01 (sample SAMN02602958, study PRJNA72255) | Microbial mat metagenome, whole genome shotgun sequencing project. | biome: fresh water; feature: sink hole; material: water; isolation source: purple microbial (photo- and chemosynthetic) mats found in... | reverse complement strand
CATTTTCATTGTGTAAGTCGGCTGAGCCAATGCTTAGCTCTGAAAAACTTCCCATGTCGAAAAGTGCTTGTGAATTATTTTTTTCTTTGAGCGAAATAATGCCATTGGCTGTTTTTCCAAGTTTTCCGGTCAGAAGAGCTAAATTTTGTAATTCAAAGCTTGCGTTTGCTGAAACTTCTTTTTCCGAGAAAATTATTATGGCATTGTGAGTTTTGTTGTATTCGCTTGCAAAATTTATAATCGTTCCTTTGCAGCAAACGCCTGATTCTTTGACTAATTCATCAAAATTTTCTTTCAATAATTGCTCTTTGTAAATTTCAAAATTTTGCGAATTTCCATCGATAAATAATTGATTTTGAAGATTATTTGTAAGTAAATAGTGATTTACTGCTTTTATAAATTTATAGTACGATTTTATCTGTCTTCGAGTCTGGTAATCAAATCAATGCTTGTATTTTTTTTAGCTCTGGCGTTTTGAACCATGAAACTAACTACGCCATTGTCGTTATTTAGTTCAGCACCAAATAGAAACACTTTTCCGGCTTTTGAAATTTCTTCAAACGGCACATTGTCGAACGAATTTTTGATATATCCATTTTCGCGTTGTGCATAGTGAAAACTACTGATATTGTTTGTTTTAGCTCCTGCACGAGCCAATTTTTGGATTAAATAAATCTCTTCGTTGGTTAAACGTGCGCCTGCATAAAATGCGTTTTCTTCTGGTTTTACCGCTTTTATTTTTTCAGCTATGATAGCAAATGCTTTTTCAAAGCTAATTTCTTTAAATTCGCCGTTTTCTTTTAGCAAAGGCTTGGTTATTCGTGTTTTATCATTATAAAAAGAGTAACCAAATTTGCCAAATTTGCAGTGATTGCCTTCTTTGTTTACTAGTCCGTTTGCGCCTGCTACTTTCATTACAAAGCCGCTTCTGTGATGTATAGTAAGTTTGCAACCTATTGAACAATAGTTACATATAGTTTCAAAGCTATCCATTTTTACGGGACCCGATTTGAATTTAACATTTTCGGTTATTGCGCCAGTTGGGCAAGTAGAAATGCACAAACCGCAACTTTCGCAAGCGGTTTCGGTAAGCGACAAGCCCATGCTTGGAGCTACGTAAGTATCAAAGCCTCTGTTTATTAAGCCCAAAGCTCCTGCTCCAACTACGTCTTTGCAAATGCGAACGCAACGCGAGCACAAAATGCACTTGTTGTTGTCAATTTCGATGAATGGGTGCGAAAAATCTACCGGACGTGCTTTAAATTCACCTTTAAACTTTTCTTGCTCAGCTCCATATTCAGTTGAATAATCTTTCAAATCGCAGCTGAAATATTCCGAACAACCGCACTCAAAGCAGCGAGCAGTTTCTTGCAATGCCATTTCCTCTGTGTAGCCAAGCTCTACTTCACCGAAATTAATTCGGTTTTTCTCGTCTAAAACTGGCATCTCTTTTCTTAGCTGATATTCAAATTTGCCCATGAATGCTTTTGGGCTTGCTTTCACAAAATTAGATTTTTTGCTTAAAAATTCTTTGGGTTTTGGTTCAATTCGTTGTCCCATAATGAATTGGTCGCAGCTTCTGGCAGCGATTCCAGCTTGGGCTATGGCTTCGATTATTGTGGCTGCGCCTGTAACTCCGTCGCCGGCTGCAAATATCGACGGAATATCGGTTTGCAGCGTTTTTTCATTGGCTTGAATTGTTCCCCATTTACTGAGTTTTAATTCTCCATTTTCGGCAAATTTATTGATGTCGGTTATAAAATCGGCATTTACTTTTTGACCAATTGCAGCCAAAATGTAATCTGCATTTACTTCAAATTCAGAGCCTTCCTCAGGAATTGGACGACGCCGACCCGACGAATCAGGCTCACCCAAAGTCATTTTCACACAAGTTATGGATTTTAATTTTCCATTTTCGTCTTTATTTACTTTTGTTGGGTTTGTAAGAAATAGATATTCAACACCTTCCAGTTTCGATTCGTGAATTTCTATCGGATTTGCTGGCATTTCTTTTTCGGTGCGGCGATAAATGACGTAAGTTTTTTCGGCTTTGCACCGAATTGAAGTTCTGCAGCAATCCATTGCGGTATTTCCGCCACCTACTACCACTATCGTTTTTCCAGAAAAATCATATTTTTGACCTGTTTGTTCCATATTTCGCAGAAAATCAATGCCTGAATAAACTCCTTCTGCTTCTTCACCTTCCACACCTAAAAGTGTACCTTTCTGAGCACCAATGGTTAAGATAGTTGCATTGTATTCTTTTTTTAGTTTTTCGTAGCTTAGATTTTCTCCAAGTTTTTGATTTAAGAATAGATTTGTTCCTAGTTCGGTAATTGTTTCTATTTCTTTGTCTAGTAGGTTGTTAGGCAAACGATATTCGGGTATTCCGTAGCGTAACCAGCCACCTGCGTGGTTGTTTGCCTCAAATATATCTACTTGATGCCCTTTTTGTTGCAAAAAGTAGGCTGCTGAAAGTCCACCCGGACCTGCGCCGATTACTGCCACTTTTTTTCCTGTACTTGATTGTATTTCAGGTTTATAGTGATTTTTTGAGTTTAAGTCAAAATCAGCTACAAAGCGTTTCATATAGTCAATGCCCACGGGCGTGCCTTCGTTTTCCATAAAATTTCGGTTGCACGCCGCTTCGCATGGGCGCACACACACGCGTCCGCAAATGGCGGGAAGTGGGTTTACTTCCTTTATCAATTTTACAGCTTCATGGTATAATCCTTTTTCAATCAGCGAGATATAGCCTTGCACATCAACTCCGGCAGGGCACGAACTTTTGCAAGGAGCTTGGCAACTTGCAAAGTGGTTGCTTTGCAAAAGGTCGAGCGCCATTTTGCGTGAGGCTCGAACTTTTTCGTTGTTGGTTTGTATTTTCATGCCTTCTGCCATTTTGGTAGAGCACGAAGTTTGTAATCCGCGTGCACCTTCTATTTCCACAACACACAGATAACAAGACGAATAAGGCTCTAAGCGTGGGTCGTGGCAAAGTGTTGGAATTTTTATTCCTATTTCATTACAAAATTCTAATATAGTTTGCTCATTATCAGCTTTATATAGTTTGCCATCTATTGTTATATTTATTTGCGACATCTTTCTGAAAGTATAAATTATGTTTTTTGCCTAAAATTGTTTGTTTTTTATAATATAATTTCTTTTTAACTCAAAATTTATAATTAATTATTGAATTTTTTCATATTCAAAATTAGAAATATTTTTTTCATCTTCGTCAAATTCAATTCCAACTAAATACAGTTCGTTGCATTTTTTAATGTATTTTTCGTGGTATTTCTTATCTTTTATTTGTTGAAGTGCATTTTTTTGATTGTTTTTCATTTTAAATTCAAAAATGAAAACATTTGTATTGGAAAAAACAGTTAAATCAATTTTGCCTTTGTTTGTTGTATCTTCGGCTACTAAATCGAAACCCAAAGCAGCAAAAAAAGCATAAAATAGCGCAGAATAAAATCCTTCAAATTCCGAAATGTTATTTTTTCGATACCAATCGTGCGGAATTCCTGCAAAGAAAGATTTAAAAGCATTTTCTAAGTCTTCCGGTTTTTTATTTGCTATCGAATTGTAAATGGCAATCGATAATTTTGTGCGCGTATTTGTATCGGCTTCGATGGCATAAAACATACGCAATAAGTAGTCATACAAGCCTTTACGCACTTCTTTGTTTGGAATTTTCAAATCATAAAAATACTCGTCGCCCAAAATTTCTTCCTTCGCAATAGTTAGATAGCCAGCTTGGAAAAGTAGAACGATTAAATCAATTCTATCAATATCAAATTCAGTTAGTTGCGATAAACTAATCGTAACATTTTCAAGGGAAGGCACGTGATATTTACGCTCTTTTATAAGCTCTAATAAAAAAGTTGGCGTTCCAGTTTCAAACCAATACGGTTTGTATTTTTTTTCGTTCAAAAATAATAAAACATCAAAAGGGTTGTATAAATTTTTGCCCAAAAAATTATATCCATCGTACCACGATTTTACTTTTTCTAAGTCCACATCATGCAGATAATCAACGAAAATATGTTCTAAATCGTCTTGTGTGTAACCGCAAATATCGGCATATTTTACATTGAGCGAAATATCTACAATATTATTTAACTTGCTGAAAATGCTTGTTTTACTAAATTTTGAAACTCCAGTTATAAACACAAATTTCAAATTTCGCTCTTCTTCTTTGAGTATCGAATAGAAGGAAGCTAATTCTTCCCGCAAAACTTTTGCTTCTGGCTTTGTAATATTATCTAAAAGAGGTTTATCGTATTCATCAATTAAAACTACTACCGGAAGATTGTATTTTTTAGTTAACTTATTAATTAACTCTTTGAATGCAGTTGCAGGGAAATTTTTTTCAGCTAATTCAACTTGGTAGCTTTCGGCTATTATGTTTAATGAAAAATTTGTAGAGTTCTGAAATTCAGCTATATTACTTATTGTTGCACCGCCAAAACTAACTTTTATGACTGGATATTTTGTTTCCCAATCCCAATTATTTTCTAAAAACAAACCGACAAAAAGTTCTTTTTCGCCTGCAAAAGCGGCACGAAGCGTATCGAGAAAAAGCGATTTACCAAAACGACGTGGACGAGAAAGGAAAAAATATTTAGTTCCTTCTGATTCTAATTGCTTGATAAATTGAGTTTTATCTACATAGCAAAAGTTTTCGTAAGTAAAACTTCTAAACTCAGCTCTTGCTATCGGCAAACGCTTTATTTTCTTTAAATTTTCATTCATTTTTTATAATTTTAAACTGAAATTAATGAAAAAATAGATGAATAAATTGGAATTTTTACGATATTTTAATTGCATCAAAATTACATTTTGTGAGACAAGCTCCACATTTAATACATGCATCTTGGCGAATAAAATGAATTGTTTTTTTGCCACCATCAATTGCGTTGGTTGGGCAATTTACTGCACAAATTGTACAGCCTGTGCAATTTTCAGAAATCACTTCGTAAGTGAGTAATTTTGTGCAACTTTTTGCCGGACATTTTTTGTCGCGAATGTGAGCTTCATATTCGTTTCTGAAATATTTAATGGTTGTAAGTACCGGATTTGGTGCAGTTTGCCCAAGTCCACAAAGCGACGAATCTTTTATTTGGTACGAAAGTTCTTCCAGTTTTTCAATATCACCTTCTTTGCCTTCGCCTTCGGTAATTCGGGTCAATATTTCTAACATTCTTTTAGTGCCAATTCTGCAAAAGGTGCATTTTCCGCACGATTCTTTTTGTGTAAAATCGAGGAAAAACCGCGCCATGTCCACCATGCAGGTCGATTCGTCCATTACAACCATTCCGCCCGAACCCATGATGGCACCTGTGGCATTTACCGAATCGTAATCCACAATGGTGTCGTCGAGGTAGGCAGGAATACAGCCGCCCGATGGTCCGCCAAGCTGAACGGCTTTAAATTTTTTGCCATTTTGAATACCACCGCCAAGTTTGTAAATGATGTCTTTGATAGTAATTCCCATGGGAACTTCTACTAAACCACCGCGATTTATTTTTCCAGTAAGGGCAAAAACTTTTGTTCCTTTGCTTTTTTCTGTTCCATATTTGGCGTATTCTTTTGCACCATTAAAAATTATCCAAGGAATATTTGCAAAAGTTTCCACGTTATTTATGTTTGTTGGTTTTTTCCATAAACCTGAAGCTGCTGGAAAGGGCGGACGTTTGCGCGGCATTCCTCTTTCGCCTTCTACTGAGGCTATTAGAGCAGTTTCTTCGCCACAAACAAATGCTCCTGCTCCTTCTTTTACGTGAATGTCGAGATTAAAATTTTTGATACCACAAATGTTTTTTCCAAGAAAACCTTTTTCGCGTGCCTGTGCTAAGGCAATGTTTAATCGCTTGATAGCCAGAGGATATTCGGCTCTGCAATAAATAACACCGTCGTTTGCGCCTATTGCGTAAGCCCCAATTATCATGCCTTCGATGACAGAATGCGGGTCGCCTTCCAAAACTGAGCGATCCATGAATGCTCCCGGGTCGCCTTCGTCGGCATTGCAAATAATATATTTTTCGGCATTTTTATTGTTGTTGGCAAAACGCCATTTTAATCCGGTTAAGAAACCGCCGCCGCCTCGTCCGCGAAGCCCTGAGTCAATTATATTTTGGATAATTTGTTCTTGCGAAAGGCTGTTTTCTGCAATTTTAGTGATTGCTTTGTAGCCATTATTGGCTATATATTCTTCTATTCGTTCGGGATTTATGTAGCCGCAGTTGCGAAGTGCTATTTTTACTTGCGAGTCGGTAAATTCGTTGTCGATAGTTTTAAATTCTTCGGTTTTTACAACTAATTCTTTTATGGGAAGATGAAATTTTTGGTGGTGCTCTATTAGTTCTTCTACTTTTTCTTCGTCAATTCCTCCATATAAATAGGAAATATTGTTGTCGATAATTTCTACAAGAGGTTCTCTGTAACACATTCCTACACAGCTAGTTTGGTCTAAATCGATGTCGAGCTGTTCGTTGTTTTGGAGGTATTTTATTTTGTCGAAAACTTTGCCTGCTCCGGCAGCAATTCCGCAGCTTCCCATTCCAACTATTAGTTTTAGCTTTTCCATGTTTACTTTTTATTTTTAAATGGCTTTTCTTGTTGTATTGTTTTGCAATTCAACCCATTTAATTATTTTCTTTCTTTTTTATATCTCTTATGACTTTTACTGCCGACTTTCCCGAAAGCTTCCCGAAAGTATCGTCGCCAATCATCATAACGGGTGCAAGCGAGCAGCAGCCTAGGCACGCAACCGATTCGAGGGTGAACAAGCCATCGGGCGTTGTTTGTCCGTCTTCGATTTTGAGATGTTCTTTCAGTGCAGTGGTTATGTTTTTGGCATCTTGCACGTGGCAGGCTGTTCCGTGGCAAACTTTGATTATGTTTTTGCCTACCGGATTGAGTCTAAACTGTGCATAAAAAGTGGCAACTCCGTAAATATCACTCAGTTTGTGTCCTGTTTCGTCCGATATTTTTCTTAAAGCACTTTCGGGCAAATAGCGATAAATGGCTTGTATTCCTTGTAAGATTGGAATTAAATTGCCATTTTTTCCCTTGTACTTTTTTATCAGAGAGTCTATCAAACTTAAATCAACTTCTTTTGGCTCTGTTTGTAGTTTTTTTGCAGCTATTCTATTTATTCTCATTGTTTGTAAAGAATTGATTATGTGGAACTCTTACTGAATTGCTTTTTTTGGCTGATTTTATATTTTAAAAGGCTTATATAAAATTAAATTGCGTTTTTAAAATTATGTTCCTCTCAAAAAAATCTATTTTTCAGGTTTCCACTATTGTATTTTTGGTATTGATTTGTTTTTGTATGTAATTATCTAATTTTGTGAATAAAAAACACAATAAAAGGAATTATTTCCTCTTTGTTATGCTTTAAGTATTTACATATTAATTAGTTATGTTTTGTTTTTGCTTAAAATAATCTTTTATTTTTTCAAAATATCATTCTATAAAATTAAAAATTATGTTTTAATTAATCGGTGTTAACTATATTTTTTTTATATTTTAGAATAATTCTAAATAGAATAGTCTTTAAATCATACTAAATCAAATATTTACAAAAAGAAACAATTTTTTATATCTATAATTAGAGTTCAAATTTTGTATTGTTTTAAAAAAATAGTGAAAATTGAACTTTTTTATATGTAAATTTTCATTATTTTTTAGTAGAAAACTTTTTTATTTTTTAATTGAAAAGCGTATCTTTGAAATTGAAATTCAAAGCAATTTTTGTAAATTAAAATCCCATTACTCCTTGAAAAATAAGCTAAATACAAAAATAGTTTTTACCATAATTACAGCATCTTTGCTTATATATGCTTTAATTTTGGGCGTTATTATTTACAGTTACAGCCATTTAACGCAGCAAACTTCGGAAGAGATGATTAATGCTTTGGTGCGTGAAAAATCAAATGAAGTGCGTGCTCGGTTTGAAGGTTATTTAGGTGTAGCTAGGGCTTTAGCCACTGTAAATGAGAATACTTTGTTTCTTTCAGAAGAACTGAGCCAATCGATGCGCGATAAATTATTTCGGGAAAATTTGAAAAAAAATGAGCTGTTTTTGGCTGTTTGGGATTCGCGCGAACTATCTGTTTTTGATGAAAATTGGGGTGAAAAATCGGGAAGAGTTAGTTCTTCTTTTACAAAATATAATGGGCAGATTGTTAAAGAGCTTGATTCTGCTGATATTGGTAAAGTGGTAAAAGTAACTGAATATCATCGAATTAAAGAACAAAAACGGGAGTCGCTTTCGGAGCCTTATTGGTCGGTTGTGAATAAAACGGATTCACTTTACGAAACAACTCTTTCTACACCTATTTTTGTTGATGAAAAATTTGCAGGTGTTGTTGGTATTGATTTTTCGCTTAATACTCTGCAAGAATTTACTAATTCTATTGCTCCTTTTGAGCAAACTTTTGCCTTTTTACTTACCAATAAAGGAACTTTAGTTACTTTTAACGAGAAAGCAATGTTTGGTCATAGTTTGAATGATATTTTTTTAGAAGAAAATACGGCAATTGTGAATCAAATATCAAAAGGTGAAATTTTTAGCGTGCGTACTAAATTTTTTGACAAAAAAGATTATTACGTGTCGTTTGCACCAATTCATGTGGGAACTTACGAAAATTCGTGGGCTTTGGCAATTGCAGTTCCCGATGTTGTAATTAAAAAAGCTGCTAGAGAGCGATTTTCTAATTTAGTGTTATTTGCAAGTGTGGGTTTTGTTATTTTAGTAATCGTTTTGATATTTTTGTTATATTCTGTTACCAAGCCTGTTCTTCAGGTAACAGACGTTTTAAAAAAATTGGAATTGGGTGAAATTGACGACATTGAGCCATTAGAAATTTATTCGCACAATGAATTGGGAGAAATGGCAAAATCTACGAATAATTTGGTAAAAGGTTTGCATTCGCTTGCCAATTTTGCCTCGCAAGTAGGGAAGGGAAATTACAAGGCTGAATATGTGAAACTTAGTGCAAATGATAAACTTGGGTCTTTGCTGCTCGATATGCGCAACAGCTTGGCAAATGCTCAAATTCAAAACCAGAAAAATAAATATTCCGATGAAAGGCGAAATTGGATAAACACAGGTTTGGCTATTTTTGCCGAGCTTTTGAGAAGTGAATCGTCTAACGTTTCTGAGTTTTCGTACAAAATAATTAGCGAACTGATAAAATATATAAAAGCAAATCAAGGTGCAATACTTATTATAAATGACGAGGATAAATCTGATGTTCATTTGCAATTGATGGCTACTTATGCTTTTGAAAGGCGCAAATATTCTGAGAAAAAAATAGAAATAGGTGAAAGCCTTGTGGGGCAATGTGTTTTAGAAAAGGAAATTATTTATCTGACCGATTTGCCCGAAGAATATACACAAATTACTTCTGGATTGGGAAAATCGACTCCACGAAACATTATGATAGTGCCACTTATTTTCAATGAAGAAGTGCAAGGTGTTATTGAAATTGCGTCGTTTGGTATTTTGGATAAATATGAGAAAGCTTTTATTGAGAAGGTTTCGGAAGCTATTGCGGCTACTTTTGCTACTATCAAAATAAATCAAAGAACCACTAAATTATTGGAAGATTCTAATTTTCAGGCAGAACAGATGCTGGCGCAGGAAGAAGAAATGCGACAAAATATGGAGCAAATTAGAGAGCAGCAAGAAGAAACAGAGCACGAAATTGCCATTTATAAAGCTACCATTGAGAGACTTAACAAACAGATAGAGAGTTATAACTAAGCGAAATGTAATTTTTTTTAGAAGTCTTTTTTTAGTGCAAAAAAAAATCTGGTTTTATACCAGATTTTTTCTTTTGAATACGTTATGTTTTTCGTTAAAATTCTTTGTAAACAGCTACCTTTTTTTCTGTTTCCGATTCTTCAATTAAAGTATGCTGATAGTCGAAATAATTGTTTATCTCGTGGCTCGAAATAATTCCATCATTGTTAAAATCTGCATTCTTTTTGCGATAACCATGTGCTAAGGTTTTGGTAATTAAATTGACTTTTTGGTCAGTTTTGTTAATTCCATTTGTAAAAAGAACAGTTGTTCCAGATGTTTTGTACATTTCTTTAAAAATGTCTTTGCGTATATTTTTTGCAGGGTCGTATGAACCGAATGTGATTTCGGAAAGCTCTTTATTTGTTTGTTTATCAAGGTTTTTGGCTGTTTCGTTCTGTATAAATTGCCACGAATCGACAATTACAATTTTGTTTCGAGCAGGAACTTCTGCCAACATACTATTGATGAGAGTATGGGCAATTCCATTTTTTTCAGGGTCGCCGAAATTCATGTTGTGTGTTGCAAAATAAACGTCAAAATTGTTTTTCAGAACGCTATAGCCCGACGAAATGACAATAAATTGGTCATCAACTTTTACGTGTCTATATTTTCTTTTTAAACTCAAAAGTTGGTATTTCAATGCTTCTTCGTTGAAAAGTGTGTCGATGATTATATTTCGGTAGTTTGATTTATCTTTTCCTAATATTTGAATAAGTTTTCGGGTACTTTCGAGTGTAAATTCCGAATTTAACTCTTTTTCGGCAAATTGGTAAGTTCCTAAGGCAATGATGTATAAATCAGGTTTTGGTTCTTCTGCATCATTTCTTAATTTTAATGTAATAATGAGCGAATCTTTTACAGATTCTGCTCCTTTTTCGTTGGTTGTATAAGCATAAATTACATTTTTTCCCATATTCAGTTCTATGGTATATTTTTGCGTGTAATTGTCTGTTTTATTGTGGCTTATATCAATTTGATTGGGTTTCAAAATGGGCACACCGTTTACATAAATATTAATTCGTTTTAAATCATACGACAAATCAGTGGCTCTCAAATCTAAACTTATTAACCTGTTGTTTGTGAACCATTTGAATTCACTTTTGTTTTGAATTTCTACCGTTGGAATGTGCGATAAATCAAATTCGTCTTTGGTTATTCCAAATTTTTCTAAATTTGCAGTATATTCATTTGAATAATCTGCTATTATATTATTGTCAGAAGAACCTAATTTACTCATTATAATTTCGGGGCGCGAATACTTCATTTTGAAACATTCCACCGGAATACAAGTTTCATTTACATAGAATGCTACGCCTTGGCTTCCATTTTCAGACGAAACATAGTACGATTCGTCTGAAAGTGTGATGTAATCGCTTTTTCCGACAGAAATAATGGTAGCTATTGGCTCTAAATCTTCGGTATTCCATATTTTGATGCCATCATCGTGTCCATAAGAGAGTAATTTTTTGTTCTGGTCGAAAAAATGCACTTCTTTGAGTATGTTTTTACTCGAAATTTCATTTTCAAGAGCTCCATTTAAAACATTCCAAACTTGTATTTTTTTGCCCGAAATTGTTGCCAGCATTGTGTTATCAGAGCTAAAACTAAAAAATTCAACGGCTTCGCTAAATCTACCTATTTCTTTTTTTTGCTTTTTTATCAAATCGTATAGTTCGATATAATCAAAAAGTCCACAAGCTGCCAAATACTCACCATTTGCACTGTAATCGATGTATTTGTATTTATTATTAATTGTAAATGCCGGATTTATTTTTGATAAACGCTTTTGTTCTAGCTTTAGTACTTTACTATTTTCAGCATTTTTTACTGCTGTTTTATCGTGTGTTTGTACAAAACCTTTGTAATTAGATGCACTACTACTTAATTTTGAGGCATTTGAGGCTAAGCTTTCTATCAAAGAATTGGTATTCATTATATTTTCTTCTTTGTAGATGTAGTTGCTGTTGGTCATGTCGCTATTAAAATCACTTTCAATTATATCGTTTTCTGAGCTTGTAAAAGCAATTTTAAGGTTGCTGTTGTTGTTGGCAAAATGGATATTTTCATGCAAAATATCGTCGTAAGTAAAAAGCATATCGCCTTTTAGATTATAAACTTCGGCTATAATTGAATCCACATTATCGATTAAGTCTTCGGGTATTATTCCATTTTTATAGGCGGGAAGTTTATCTATATCAAATTTATTGTACGAGAGTTTTCTTTTGATGAATATTTTACTCGATAGGTCAGTTAGCTTTATTTCTGTAATATCGCTTTCACTAATTTTGAAGGTATTTGAAAATAGATATTTTTTTTCATTGTAGTCGTAATTCCAAATAAAAATAGTAGAGCCAATGGCTGCAACTAAATTTCCCGAAGCATAATCATAGTCAATGGCAGATACTGCTTGTGGAATATTTGTTTCGAGTATTCCTTTTATTTTGAGTTTATTAGAATCCCAAATTTTGATAATTCCATTATTTAGAGCAGTAATGAACTCATTGCGCTCGGGCACAAATACAATGCTATTAATTTGCGTTTCAGAGCCTAATGTATAAGTTTGTTGTCCATTACTAATATTAAATATTTTTATGTTTGAATCGCTATTGGCAGTGATAAAACTTTTTTTGTCGCTCGAAATATCAATATCTAAAACGCCTCCCAATAAATCTTTGTCCCAAACAATTTTCGATTTATTTATGTCCCACATTATCAGTTTTCCTTCTACTACCTCTTTGGTATAAAGGCGAGTAGAATCGGTATAATTTTTATAATAGGTTGCTATAATTCTATCGAGCGTTGGGTGAAAGGCTATATTTTGTGCAGGAGCATCGCTATTGGGCAATTGCAAAGTGGCTATTTTTTTGCCCGAATTAATGTTCCAAATATTTATTTTACTGTCGTTGCTTGCCGATGCTATCAAACTACTAGTGCTGTTTATTGCAATATTGTTTATTTTGTATTTGTGATGTTTGAATTTTCTAATCAATTCATTTTTTCGCCAATCCCACATATTTACATTGATGTCTTCGCCTGCAGTAAAAACATACTCTCCAAATTTCGAAAATTTTACAGAGTAAATTGCGTTATTATAAAATAAATTTTGTTTCAAACGTTTTTTCATTTTTCCATTTGAGAAACGCCATACAATTGCCGATTCGTCTATCGAACCGCTTACCAAGTATTTTCCATCGTTGCTAAAATCGAGACTAGTTATATAATCATCATGCTCGGCTTTTAAAATGCGAACTATTTTACCGTTATAAATATTCCATTCTATTATCCTATTGTTACTTGACGAAATTAGAATGTTTTTATTTGGGTGGAAAGCCAATGCTTTTGCTGGATATCCTTTATTATCAAAGCTTCTAACTCTTTTTTTTGTTTTAGAATCCCAGATAATTATTTTACCATCGTTGTCGCTTGTTGCTAACCACTCGCCATCACTACTGTATTTTGATTGCAAAACCTTTGAATTGTGTTTTGCTTGAACTATTATTTCTGGCTGCGAAATGGCTGAAAAACTTATAACTAACAAGAATAAGGCTAACAAAGCAAGGTTTTTCATATTTTTTAAGTTAATGTTTTTTTACTGTTATTCTTTTTATATTTCCTCATGCTGCTAGATAAATAAAAAAATAGTTGGCTATTTTATTTTTTCTAATTTAATTAGTTATATGTTAGGTTTTTATTTATAGTTTAGAAGAAATAATTAGTATTTTAATTTTATATACTTTGGTAAAGATAATATATTTTGATTAGATTTTTTAATATCATTAGAAATTTTAACGTGTTAAATATTTTATTTTGTTGGTATTTAGTTATTTAACCTCTATTATTTTAATCATAAACTTGGTAGTTTTCCAGAAAAATCTTACTTTTGAAGTAAAATATAGCAATTTTTTGCTAAAAAATGACAAATTAAAATTGAATTTCTTTTTTTTGAGAGAGAAAGATTTTTTTTTGAATTGATTGTTTAATTATCAGTAAATTAATTACTTATGTCCTAAATTATTTTATTTTCACTAAAAATTTAATTCTGGAATAAAACCAAAAGTTTGTATAAAATTTGCTTAATCTCAAATTAAATGCAAATTTAAACTATTTTGGTATAAATCGTTTAAATTTTCGAAAGTTTTTTTGCAAATAGAATGTTCTAAAAATTTGGTAGTGTAAAAAAATGGTGCCTTTTTGAAAAAGTTAGCTAAAATTGTAAATTCTCCAATTCTTCGTGATAAAATAACAATTGAACAATGTAACAATTTGTGATTCGAATTTAGAATTATTTTCGCATTTCTATAATTTCGGTTACTGTCAAGTTGCATTATTTAACTTTTAGTAAATCTCATTTAATCAATGCTTCGTGCATTTTTTATCAATAATGTTTTTATTAAGTTTTCATCTTCAAGTATTTTATAAAAACTATCAAGGTAATCGGTGCTCATTTTTTTTTGCTTGTGGTTTAGATACGGAAAATTGGCATAAAGTTCATAAATTTCGCTCTTTTTAGCTTTGAATAAGTCTATTGCGCTTTGGTACTCTTGACGTTCGTACTCGTAGCCACGATAAACACGTTCGCGCACCGAGCTTATGTTTAAAAGCGGGTCGGGTGTGGCATAAGGGCAATTTACCATGCCAGCCCAGTCGAAGTCATAAGGAATGGCAAAAATGGGCAATCCTTCTACGTACATCAAAGTTACATTGTGCAAAGCCGGAACCGACCAGTCGGTATTACCTATTAAATACTGGAAAATACAAAAGGTTATCATGCTGTTTCGTTCGGTGTTTGTTTGTTTATATTGCTGCAATTCAATTATTTTACCACCTAATCGTTTTGCCATTTCATGCTCATTTTCTATGGCAAAACTAAATTTTTCTATCGGGTCTTTTTCACCCAAGGCATCTAAATACTTAATTTTTAATAATCTAACTTTGAAACTTTTTTCGGTAAGTATATTGTATAGTTTGTACACCAAATATTCCTGCAAAAGTGCTTGCTCGAAGGTTTTGTGGTTTGTTTTGCAATGAGTTACAAATTTTAAATTTTTATTGTTTTCAAAAATTGTTCCTTCTTTTTCTTTCGTCGGAAATTTTATTCTTAATGGAGGAAAATCACAATTTGCCTTATTTCGTCTAAAGTTACCCCGTGTTTTAATTTTTACAGGCAAATGGTGTTCTGTGCCATTTGCTGTTTTATAGAGCAACGATGCGTTGTGATATTTTCTATCGTCTTTTACATCGCAAGTTATTGTTTTAAAGTCAGATATGATTGTAAGGTGTAGCAAACTATCACTTTCAAAAAGAATATCATTTTTGTGTATTGTATCATTTTGAGATTGTGCATTTGAGGTTAATATGTTTATTATTAATAGAATACTTACGATAATGTAACTTTTTTTCATAGTAATTTATTGTAATTTTTTTTAAAAGAATTATTAAAACAGAATAATCTATTTTTCTCAAAGATACTAAAATAGGCGAACAAAAAAAAGCCCCTTTACTAAAAAAGAGGCTTTTTTGAGGATTAGAAATACGAATTAATTTCCGTGTGGATAAATAAATTCCCAATTTCTATAATTATCTTTATCTAAATACCAATCATTGAACAAAGTACCATTGCTTTCAGCCCATTTTGCAAAGTACAAATAGCCTCTGGTTATTTGTTTTTTCTCTTGCATGTGTTTGAAAGAGTTCGGAAGGTCAATTACCCAAGGGTAATATTTGCTCGATGTGTAGTATTTTCCTTGCGCAGGAATACTATTGTCATCACCTGTGCCAAAGAAGCTAACATCAACTAAATCAGTAGGTAATTGATTGGGTAAGTGAATTTCTCTGCCTCTTATTTTGTTGATAATCATAAACGAATTGTAAGGAGGAAGCGCAAATTTATTGATGTTTGTTTTTGTTTTGAATTTGATGGTCAAATTCATTGTATCTGGCTGTATATAAGGAGCATCTACTTCTACATTTACCCCAAAATAACCAGGTACGCGCGGCAACACGTTGTAAGCGTTGTCAAACAAAATCACAACAGCTTTGCTTTGGTTTGCTTCTGTTTTATTGGCATTTAAGCTTATGTAATTGTTGCGCAAATCAATTCCTTCTACCGATTCAATATCGTCAGGCGAAACAGAAAGTTGGAAACCAAAACCATTATTAAATCCTGCTCCAATTGCCTTTACAATGTAGCGCGATTGTATTTCAACTATCTCATTTTGAGCATTTGTAATTTGGTTGATGTTGTAATCCATTACCAAGTCTTCAAAATCGTAATCGCCTTTAGAGGGCCACAAATCTTCAAAAATAAAAGTTCCAAAAACATTTGGCGATGGATAATAATTGTTAAATGCTTTGGTTTCATCAGTTGGGTATTCATCTACATTGTCAGCAATTCCGTCGTTGTCAGTATCTTTTATTGCATCTACATTTTCTACATCGTTTAAGTCGATAGCTGTAAATGGATCGGCTTTTACATAATATACCACATCATTAAAATCTTGGTCGCAGCTCGAATAATCTCTTCTGATATCTTCAAATCCTAAAATAAGTAATTTATTTTCTGAATCGTGCAACAAAACGGTATGTTTCTTTAATTCATCTGAGCTTTCGGCATTAAATTCTGAATTTGAATAATGACGATAAAGTCCATTTGTAACACCCGAATTCCAGCCATTTGCATTTACAAACCAGCCTACACTTGTTCCTTCGGGGAAGGTTTCGCTAAACTCTTTTTTTACTTTATCCCAGTATTTCAACTGAACTTTATTACCCGAATATAATCCACCACCTGAATTTTTATACGATGAATTAGGGAATATAATCGTTAAATTTTCTATTTCGCTAGCTGTTTTTGGCGGATTATTTGTAGGATAAGTATAATAACCTAGCGTATTTTTATAGCCAGCCGCTTCGTGAACAAAAGTTACCCAAAGTTTGGCTTTGTTTAGCAACTTAATATTTTCTTGAGCTTTTTCGGTAATATACTCAGGGTGATGCGATGGAACCGCTTTGCCTTCAGGTAAAGAAGCATTGATGCGCTGCAATAGCTCGCTCGAAATATCGTCATTCTCTAAAACCAAATAGTTGGGCACACCTATGGTATTCCAAGTACCTAATGTTAAGTAACCATCTATTTTTGAAGGCTTTGTGCTCGATTTGCTAACTATATTTGCTGGAGCTTGACCACCAAGGGTATAAAGTTCATTTTGTGAATTAACTGTTATTACCGCTTTCTCGGCTACTCCAATATATTTCGGGCAAATATAGATTTGTTTTAAATAATTAGGTATTTTTGTTTTGTAAACAAATTTACCTTCGGAGTTTGTCATTCCTTTAAATAGCAAACTTGCTTTTGTTTCATCAAAAACACCATCTGAATTATAAGGGTCTGAATCATAAACATATAACGGAACATTTTTCAACGATTTTCCGTGCGAATTTAGAACATATACACTAAATTCTATTTCTTGAGTGGTTTGGAAATTAAATTCTTTATTAATTTCCTGTTCCTCTGACATCTCTATATTTAAGATTTCTTTCATTTCGCAACTTTGAAATAGAAATAGACTTACTAGAGCAATTGACAGAAGATTTTGTCGATTTAATTGTTGTCTAAACATTGTTTGTTAATTTTAGTTATTGAATAGTAATTTTGTAAAAGTCTTAAATGAACGCTTTTGTGTTATACGCATTTAGAATTAACTTTGTTTCATAAAAAAATACTTTTTTCTTGCAAGTATAAAAAAAAATACTAAAAATTCAAAATTTTGAATGAAATTTTAATTTTAATAATTCAGCACATTTTTATGGAATTTTGAAAAGGCTTTAAAAATCCATTCTTTCGATTCAATAACCCGAAAGTTGGTATTTGAATTTTTTTAATTTGTGGTAAATTAATTGAACAATAAAGCACGATTTATCACTTAGAAATTTCCTTTTTTTTCCTTTTTTTTCTAATTTTTGATTAGAATTTAGCAAAAAAAAGAAAAAAAAGTTATTCACTATTCAAAACTTACCAATTGGCATTATCAATTATTTTGCGTCTAAGGATTAATTAAAAATTATGTTTAATAGCATTATTGTCATTTTTTTTATTCATAATCAGACATTTACCTTATTCATTTTTAACACAAACAAGCTTTTGTTTCAAATCAGTTTGTAAAACCAAAATTAATTTAGAAATTTGTAAACAGAAAAAATTTTAATAACCTTTTAATTAACTTTTTTAGAATGACACAGCAAGAATATATTGCAAGAGAAGATAAATTTGGTGCACATAACTACCACCCAATGCCCGTAGTGCTCGACAAAGGCTTAGGTGTACATGTTTGGGACACCGATGGAAAAAAATATTTCGACTTTTTGTCGGCTTATTCGGCAGTAAATCAAGGACATTGCCACCCCAAAATTATCGCTGCGCTTACCGAGCAAGCCCAAAAACTTACACTTACTTCGCGGGCTTTTTACAACAGCTCACTTGGTGAATATGAGCAATTTATAACCGAATTTTTTGGTTACGACAAAGTATTGCCAATGAACTCTGGTGCCGAAGCTGATGAAACTGCCCTAAAACTTTGTCGCAAATGGGCTTACAAAGTGAAAGGCATTGCTCAAGACCAAGCTAAAATTATTGTTGCCGAAGATAATTTCCATGGAAGAACCATTTCAATTATCTCAATGTCCACTGACCCAGATTCTTATGGCGATTACGGACCGTTTACTCCCGGATTTGTAAAAATACCTTATAATAATATCGAAGCTCTTGAAAATGAATTGAAAGACCCAAATGTAGCTGGATTTTTAGTGGAACCTATTCAAGGCGAAGCTGGAGTTTTTGTTCCCGATGAAGGTTACTTGAAAAAAGCCTACGATTTGTGCAAAGCAAACAATGTTTTGTTTATTGCCGACGAGGTACAAACCGGAATTGCTCGTACCGGAAAACTTCTTGCTGTAGATTGGGAAGATGTTAAACCCGACATTTTGATTCTCGGAAAAGCACTTTCGGGTGGAGTACTCCCTGTTTCGGCTGTTTTGGCAAACAATGAAATTATGCTTACCATAAAACCTGGCGAGCATGGCTCTACTTTTGGCGGAAACCCTCTCGCTGCAAAGGTTGCAATTGCTGCCCTTACCGTCATTAAAGAAGAAAAATTAGCCGATAACGCCCTTAAACTTGGCGAAATTTTCCGCACCGAAATGCGTGCCATCAAATCGGATATGATAGAACTTGTGCGTGGAAAAGGTCTTTTGAACGCTGTGATTATCAAGCCTAAAAATGGAAAAGAAGCTTGGGACGTTTGCGTGGAAATGTCGAAACATGGCGTTTTGGCAAAACCAACTCACGGACACATTATTCGTTTTGCGCCACCTTTGGTTATCAACGAAGAGCAATTAATGGAAGCTATCGGAAGAATTAAAGAGGCATTTAAAGCTTTTGAATAACCCTTTTTTTTTTTGAGTCGTTAGTTATTGCAAAATTTAGCTAAATTCTTTTTTTTGAATTTTAATTTCAATAAAAAAAGATTAAAATTTTGCAAAAAACTAACGACTATTTTCTTTTTTTATTCCGACGAAATTTCCAATAAAAGCTTTCGGTATGCTTCAAACATTTTCGATTTTGAAACAAAACCTAAATATTTTCCATTTTCTATTACTGGCAAATTCCAGGCATTTGTTTCCTTAAACTTCTTCATTATCAATCTCATATCGTCTTCAGTTGTGATGTAACTTGGTGGCAAATTCATCAAGCTACGCACGAAAACCGTATCGTAATGCTCTGGTTTGAACATAATTTCGCGAATATCGTCGAGCAAAATAATACCCACCAGCATCGATTGTTCATTCAAAACAGGAAAAATATTTCGTTTTGAAATCTTTACTTTTTCTACCAATTTACGAAGGCTCGAATTTACATTTATTGTTTCTAAATCATGTTCTATCAACGTTTTAAGCCGCATAAGAGTCAATACCGCTTTGTCTTTGTTGTGCGTAATTAACTCGCCTCTTTGGGCTAATTGATAAGTAAAAATCGATTCTTTGTAAATAGCTTTTACTGTAATATAACTTATTGTAGTACAAAGCATTAGTGGTGCAATTAACTCATAACCGCCACTTATTTCGGCGAGCAAAAAAATGCCTGTTAGCGGCGCATGGAGCACGCCTCCAAGCATAGCCGCCATTCCAATTAAGGTAAAATTTATAACCGAAAGCTGATATTCAAAACCTAAATTGTTGAAAATAAAGGCAAATAAAAATCCACTTATGGCACCAACAAAAAGTGATGGCGCAAAAATTCCTCCAATTCCTCCAGCCGAAATTGTTACCGAAGTCGCAATTACTTTGATGAATGCAAGAAGTGCAAAAAAAACGACAATTACCCAAAATTCGTATCTGTAATTTTTGAAGAGGCTAAAATAGATAATATCTTCGTAATTTTGATTCAAAATCGCCCTAATAGTCATAAAACCTTCGCCATAAAGTGCTGGAAATATAAAAATAAGTAGCCCTAAAATTAGTCCACCAATAGCTACTCTTTTATAATAATTTTCTATTTTAGAAAAATAATTTTCTATTTTAATATATGTTTTTGTAAAATAAATAGCTAAAAAACCAATAAGAACTCCTAAAATAATAAAAAATAGCAAATCGTTGCCACTAAATTCTTCTGTTTTTGTAAAACTAAACAAAATACTTTCGTTTGATAAAATTTCAATAAGTAAAACTTCCAGTGCAAAAACAATAGCTGCAATAGGAGTGCTAAATATGGCAGCAATTCCGCCAGAAGCACCACACGCTAAGAGTAACGTTATTTCTTTGTAGCTGAGATGCAGCTCTTTAGCTAAAGTTGAGCCCAAGGCTGAACCTGACGAAATGACAGGAGTTTCCAGCCCTACTGAACCTCCAAAGCCGGCAGTGAGCGCACCGCCTAGCATCGACGAAAAAATTTTATGCCGTTTCATCAAACTGTTATCGCGCAAAATGCGTTTTCGCATAATTGCAGTTATCAAAATGCCAATGCTTGGGTAAAAAATTAACCAAAATAGCTCAGTATCAACGTCAAGCCTATCGACAAAAAGATTCCGAATATGGAAAACTGTTGTTTTTAGAATATACGCAATTAATCCCGCACCAATTCCTACTAATGTACTGAGAATGAGTATAAAATTGCGGTTGCTGATATGCCGAACGCGCCAAATTAAAAAACGGGCTAGATAGTGAGTTTTCATGCAAAAAATAAGTTAAGGCTATAATTTATTGAATTTTTATGTTTTAAAATTTAGAAGTTAAGCTAAATTTTAAAATATTAATATATTGATTAATAGATTTTTATCTAATTGAAAACATAAATTATTTTATAATTTCATAAGTTCAAAGATAAATTGTTTTCATAAAAAACAATCTTTCTTGTAGGTATATTTTTTGAAAATTGTATCATTTTGTAAATCAGCTAGTAACATTTTTTTGAAAAAAATATTCAAATTTATTTGTTTATGTGAAGGCTAATTTTTAGCTTTGCAATTCAAAGTACTTTATTTTATACAGCGCAAAATGACTCAAAAAGAACAACATCTCAGTGATTTGAAGCAAATTCGGTCGTTAATGGAAAAATCGACACGATTTTTGTCATTAAGTGGATTGTCTGGCGTATTTATTGGCGTTTTTGCACTTTTTGGTGCAATGGCTGCTTATGTGTATTTTGATTACTCCTTTTATTATGGCGAAACCCAAGATATGATTTATTTTGCTGATTCTCAAACTCGTAATCAATTTTTATTGTTTGTTTTTACCGATGCTCTAAGCGTTTTACTTTTGGCTTTGAGCTTTGGATTTTATTTTACTTGGCGCAAGGCAAAGCGCAGAGGCGATAAAATATGGGATAATACATTTAAACGCTTGTTAATCAATTTGTTTATTCCATTAGTGGCTGGCGGATTGTTTGGTTTGATACTTCTTTATCATGGCGAAGTGGCAATTTTGCCTGCTATTACTCTCATTTTCTACGGATTAGCTCTTGTCAATGCAAGCCATTACACATTAAATGATGTGCGAGCCTTGGGAATTTTAGAAATTTTTTTGGGGCTAATTGCCGTGTTTTTTATTGGTTATGGGCTGTTTTTTTGGGCTGTAGGTTTTGGTGTACTGCATATTATTTATGGCACGTTGATGTATTTTAAGTACGAAAGAAATTAAGCTTTTTTACTAGTTCGTAATTTTTAATTTCTTGCCATGAATATAATCGCTAATTTGAATAAAATGTTTGAAAGTCGTATCAGGCTTGGCATTATGTCTATTTTGATGGTCAATGATTGGGTCGATTTTTTGGCACTCAAAGAGCTTCTCGAAGTGAGCGATGGAAATTTAGCAAGCCATCTAAAAGCTTTGGAATCAGAAGAATATATGGAAGTTCGTAAGCAATTTGTTGGTAAAAAGCCTAAAACTTCTTACAGGGCTAGCCTGTTAGGTCGCAACGAATTTAATTTGCATTTAGAGAATTTAAACAAGCTTTTGTCTAATACACAAGAAGTTGTAAAAAAACGAGACTAATTTTTTTTCTATTTTTGCTTTGTATTTCAAAGTACTTTTAATAAATAAACTAAAAAAAATGATTAAAATGGAAACAACAAACTCAAAATCGCAATTGATGATACTTTTAGGCATTTTATTAAATGCCATATCTTTAGTTATGTACAATTTATTTGCACGACTAAAACATTCTGACGACTTTATTGTTTTTATAGTTTACTTTATAGGAATTGCTTATTTCATTGCAATTACAATAAATAACATGGTGGCAAATGGTTGGCGCATTTTTAAACTCGATGTGCGGCATTTTTTTTTACTGCTTAGTTTGCTTACTATCAGTTGTTTTACTATAAATCTCGAAATAAATGTGTTTTCGGAAATGCCAACTTGGTTATTTATAGCTTTTTTTGCAACTTACATTTCGCTAGGTTTGCAAATTTTTTTTCCTACAATGCAAACTTATTTTTCGGCAGTTAATTTTTTCTTTTTGGGAATAGGCTCTATGCTAGCACTTTACTTTACATTGTATTTGATGCCTACCATGCCATTTGCTTTTGTTGGTTTGGTGTTTTTTGGATTTACTATTCACTTGTTAATGCCTATCATTCTGCTCATTACGTTGTTGGTGCAGGTAGTTAGAGCACGAAAAACATTTTTGCAAACCCTTGCATATTACCTTGGAGTTGCTTTGCCTATTGCCATAACCATAATTTATATTTCTGCCTATAATACTGCTAATCAAAGGATTCACACTGCCAACGCTTCAATAATTACACGCCCTTTGGTCGATTTACCTACTTGGATATTGCTAAGTCAATCAATTGATAATGATAATATTACAGAAACAATCATGAAAGGAAATTTTGTTTACGACTCAGGAACTTCTTTCAATTTTTTTTCGCCTAATATGGGTTCATTTAGTGAAAAAAAATTACACAACCCGTTTATTGTAATGGCTGCTGCACTTACTAAGGAATTGGAAATCAGTGATGAAGAGCGAATTAAGGTGTTACGCACTCTTTTTGGAAATAGGCACAAAGCAACTCAAAAACTATGGACAGGCAAAGACTTGAAAACTAGCGAAGTATTGACAAATATTCGTATTTATCCTGAGTTTAGGTTAGCTTATGTCGAAAAAATTATTTCGGTAAAAAATTCAAATCAATACGAGTGGAATCAGCAAGAAGCACTTTATACTTTTAATTTGCCAGAAGGTTCTGTGGCAAGTTCTCTTTCGCTTTGGATAAACGGCGAAGAGCAAAAATCGCGTTTAACCACTAAAAATAAGGCAGATAGCGCATACACAACGGTTGTAGGTGTAGAAGTTCGCGACCCATCGGTAATGCACTGGCAAGAGGGCAATAAGTTGATTGTCAATGTTTTCCCATGCACACCTCAAGAGAATAGACGTTTCAAAATAGGAGTTACAATTCCGCTTAAATTGGAAAATGGAAAATTGATACTTGATAATGTGAATTTTGAAGGTCCAGTAGCAGAATCGACTCTCGAAACCACAATTTTGATTGTTGAAGCAGATAAAAAGATGGAAAATTTAGAAATTCCTTCTTATTTTGACGAAATAGCGCAAAATAAATTTGAATATAGCGGCTCATATATCGAAAATTGGTCAATTTCTTTTGATAAACTTCCTATTTCTGGCAAATCATTCTCTTTTGGAAACAATTCTTACTCACTTTCGGAGCTTAAAACCAAAAATAGAAAGATTTCGATGGATACTATTTTTCTTGACATCAATAGCTCATGGTCGGAAGATGAATTTGATGAAGTCTTGTCTTTTTTTAAAGGCAAAGAAGTTTTTGTGTATTTTGATGAAATGATAAAACTTTCCGAACAAAACAAAGATGAACTTTTCAAGCGTATTAATTCATTGAATTTCAGCTTGCTCCCATTCCATAAAATAAAATCGAACTCGGCTTTGGTTATTTCAAAATCGACAGAAAATTCTCCGAACTATTCCGATTTGAAAGAAAGTAATTTTATGAAAGAACTTTCTAAATTTTTAACTACAAAAAGCCAAACTATTTATTTATTTAATCTCAATAATACACTTTCGCCATTTTTAAAAACTTTGAAACAATTTAGAGCCATTGAATATATGGAAGGTAGTTTGGCTGATTTAGAAAAAATAGCCAAAAATAGTAAATTTCCTGTGGTTTCTACTGCCGAAAATGAGGTTTCGATTACGGAAGCAAACATGCTGATAAAGAAAGTAGTAGGAGTTGAAAACACTGGTGCACCCGACCATTTGTTGCGAATGTTTGCCTATAATAAAACTGTGCAAGAAGCAGGTAAAAACTTTTTCGACGAAAAATTTATCACAGATAACTTAATTACCTTAGCAGAAGAAGCTTACATTGTTAGCCCCGTTTCTAGCCTGATAGTGCTAGAATCGCAAGCCGATTACGAACGATTTGATATAGACGAAAATCAGAATACTCTCGGAAATGCTTCTGTTTTGGGACATGGCGGAGTTCCTGAACCGCACGAATGGATTTTAATTGTTGTGTCTATACTTGTTGTTCTCATCACATCAATTAAAAAGTTTTTTGGTAGATAATATTTAAAAATTTGCAGGTTTTCTGAGGCATAAACTTTGGAAAACTTGCATTATATATAAAATGATGGAAAAAATTAGTAAAATTATAGCTTTTGCTTTTTTAGCTTTTTTAGCGAGTTATCAAAATTTGATATTTTATTTTAGTTTTGATTTTCAGCAAATTATAACTTTTTTGTTTTTGCCTTTTGTGCTTTATGTGCGTTTCGAGAACAAAAAAAGCGCACGTTTTGGATTGTTTGCTATTTTTTTACTTATTTTTTATCCATTTTTGAAAATTCAATCACTTTTTTTCTTTGGTTTTGCTTTTTTTCTACTATTTTTGGTCGAAATCAATTACGGAAAGCTTAATAATTTGCCTTTTTTTTTGATGCTTTTACTTTCTCCTTTGGCTTCATTTTTTTTCAATACTTTTGGTTTTCCTATTCGCTTGCTTATTACAGAGTTGGCTGCCAATATTTTAGCTTTTGTTTATGATGGTATTTCTTTTTCGGGAAATATTATTTTTCTAGGAAAAGAAATTTACAAAGTTGCACCTGAGTGTATGGGCTTAAATTTACTCACAACTGGCTTTATTTTAACTCTTTATGTTATTTCAAAAATAGAAAAGGAAACTCACAAAGTAGCTTCTTTTTGGCAGATTATTTTAATTTTATTTATTGCTTTTTTGTTGAATGTGATTAGCAATTTATTTCGAATTGTAGGAATTGTTGTTTTTAAGGCTGCTCCTGAGACTGTTACGCATGAGTTACTGGGCGTTTTTTCATTGTGTTTGTATGTGATTTTACCTATCTTTTTTATTACGAAAAAAGTTTTTCGGTTTAAGAAGATAATTATTGATGAAAAAGTAGAATTAGCCGAAGCTATGGACAAAAAATCGAAGGTTAGAATTTTTTTTGATAATTATAAGTATTTGATTATTAGCTTAATAATCTTGTTGCAACTTTCAGTTTTAAATTTTTTTAGAGCAGAATTTAGAAACTATACTTTTGACGAATCTGCGCTGAAAATTGAGTTGCAAGGATTTGATAAAGAAATAGTTAATCAAAATATTGTTCAGTTGAAAAATGAGAAAACGCTTATTTATATAAAACCATCAGTTCAATTTTATGGTGCAGACCATACGCCTATAATTTGTTGGAAAGGAAGTGGTTACGAATTTTCTGCCGAAAAAATCGTTTCGATAAATGCGCATAAAGTTTATTTTTCAATTTTAACAGCCAAAACTGGCGAAAATTTATACACCGCTTGGTGGTACGATAATGGTAAACACAAAACAATCAGTCAGTTAGATTGGCGTTGGAATATGTTTTTAGGCTCAAAACCTTATCGTCTTGTGAACGTAACATGCACATCAAAAACAGAATTGGAAGCTCAAGTTGGTAAAATAATTGACTCAAATTTGTTTGACTAATGCACATTTTTCCTGAAAATAACAAAAAACTGTTATATTTGCATACTTTTATTTTAATTTTCAAAAATGCAATTATACAACAATTACAATCATTTTTTTAAGCAGCAATTTAGCGAAAGAGTTCAAAAAATTGCGATTGATGCCGGTTTTACTTGCCCAAATCGTGATGGCAAAAAAGCCTTTGGAGGTTGCACTTATTGCTACAATAAAAGTTTTAATCCTTTTTATTGTTCGCCAGAAAAATCTGTAAATCAGCAAATTAATGAGGGAATTGCTTTTTTTGAGAAAAAATACAAAACGCAACAGTATTTAGCTTATTTTCAAGCTTATACTAATACGTATGCCGATTTGGAAACGCTTAGAAATTTATATTCTGAAGCTCTTTCGCACGCGAAAGTAATAGGACTAGTAATAGCAACTCGCCCTGATGCTATTGATAATGAGAAGCTTGAATATATAAAGAGCTTGTCGGAAAATTATTTTGTGGTGCTTGAATATGGTGTGGAATCGACTAATAATAAGACACTTGAGTTTATTAACAGAGGGCACACACATCAAGAAACCATCACTGCTTTGAAGCTAACTGAAAAATACAATTTGCAAACTGGAGTGCACCTCATTTTGGGGCTTCCAGGCGAGTCGCGTAGCGAAATATTGCAACAAGCCGTTGAGCTGTCGAGCTTGCCTTTTCATGTTTTGAAACTGCATCAATTACAAATACTTAAAGGTACAAAAATGGCAAAACAATTTGAAGAAAATCCTAGCATTTTCAATATTTATCCTGCCCAAGAGTATATTGAATTGGTTATCGATTTTTTAGAGCTTTTGAACCCCAAAATTATGATAGAGCGTTTCATTAGCGAATCGCCTAGAGATATGATAATTAGCCCAAATTGGAACGGTTTGAAAAATTTTGAAATCGTAGCAAAAATCGAAAAACGCATGAAAGAAAGAAAAACCTATCAAGGCAAATTTTACAAAATTTGAAAACAAATTTTATTTTTTCAAACTGTCCTTGTTTTCTTCTAATTCATTTTCCAATTCGCCTAAATCTTCTTCTAAATTGACATTTTCATTGTCTAATTCTTCTGATTTTAAGTCATCTACATTTTTAGTGGATTCACTTTCGTTGTTGCAGGCAACAAGTAAAAATAAAGATAAGAAAGGGATTAAAATTTTTTTCATTTTTTTGAAATTGTTGAAGTTTGAATAAAAATAATTTCTCTTTTTAGCTATTTTCTTTTTTTTTGAAGAAACTTATTTTAATAAATCGGGTCGCAACCTTTTTGTTCTTTCGAGCGATTGTTCAAGTTTCCAATTTTCAATAGCTTTTGTATTGCCCGAAAGTAAAATATCTGGAACTTTCATTCCTTTATATTCTGCCGGACGAGTATAAACTGGTGGAGCAAGCAAATCATCTTGAAATGAGTCAGATAGAGCAGAAGTTTCGTCGCTCAAAACACCCGGAATTAATCGAATGATGCTGTCTGAAATTACAGCTGCAGCAAGTTCGCCGCCCGAAAGTACGTAATCGCCAATGGAAATTTCCATGTCAATCAAAAAATCTCTAATTCGTTGGTCAATTCCTTTGTAATGACCACATAAAATCATAATATTTTCTAACGTAGATAACGAATTAGCCAATTTTTGGTCTAATCGTTTTCCATCGGGAGAGGTATAAATAATGGTGTCGTAGTTACGTTCGTTTTTGAGTTTAGTTATCAGTGAATCAATTGGTTGTATGGTCATAACCATTCCAGCTTCGCCACTGAAAGCGTAATCGTCGGTTTTTTTGTGTTTGTCTTGTGAATAATCTCTAATGTTGTGAATATGAACATCTACCAAGCCTTTTTCTATTGCTCTTTTCATGATAGAATGCTTGAAAGGGCTTTCTAATAATTCGGGCATTACTGTTAAAATATCTATTCTCATTTCTTTTGCTATTCTGTTTTTTTGCAAATATCATAAGATTTGACCATTTTTCAAAATGCTATTATAAAAAAAAGAAAATATGTTTATTTTCTGAGGCGAAAAAGTTTTTTTAACCTTTGCTTTTTCAAATGTTAAACTCAAATTATTCTTAATAAAGCTTTTATTATCAATATATTAGTTTATTTTAGGTATCTTGTTTTTGCTAAAAATTGGGTAGTATAAAAATTTTAATCTATTTTTTTGGTTAATTATTTTGGGCGTATTCTTAGAATAATTATTTTCGTACTTTCAAAAATTGCAAAATTAAAAGAGATTGTATGATTTATTTTAGTTTTAATGTTTTGAATATCAATAGTATTAATAATTAAAATTAAAGTCTTTAAGGGCAAAACAAAACAAAATTTGTAAGCTATCATAGTTTTTTAATTTATTATTTTAAGTTTTAAAACTAAACTCTAAGCAAGCTTGTTTTTTGTGTTTTTTTTAAAGAAAAATGCAAGTTGAAAAACAGCTAAAGTATTATGATTCCAAACTATATCTCATGAGTGAAAATTTGAATGATCAAGTAATTAACAATGAAACTGACGCAAAAGTTTCTGTTGAAAAGAGTGAAAAAAAGTTAAGCGTTGCCGACGAAATTCTTCAACGAATTGCCGCTAAAACTGGAAAAACTTACGATGTTTCGGAATTGGCGAAATCTCAACCAGAAAAAAAAGAAGAAAAGATTGTTGCTCAAGAAACTCAAAAAGTGGAAGAGAAAAAACAAACGATTGATGAAATTGTTGCAACCGAGGTTCCTGCTTACGTTTCTATGCCCGAAACTGAGGATTATCTAGAAGAAGAGGAGGAACAAATTCAGGTAGAAAGTGTTGATTATTCAAAATTTTCAAAGTCTGAATTGGCTGAAAAACTTAGACAATTTATTTCTGAGGGCGATGTAAACGCTATTCGCAACGATGTGGAAGGCATCAAGCAATCTTTTTACAAAATTCACAACGCTGAATTAAAAGTTTTGAGTGATGAATTTGATAAAAAAAATCAAGAGCTTCCTGAAGAAGAAAGAACGCAATTTGTAGCCGAGCCAGACAAATTAGAGCTTGAAGTTAAAGAACTTCTGAAACTTTACAAAAATGCGAGAGCAGAATTTGTTAAAAATTTAGAGAAAGAAAAGGAAGAGAATTTAGCGAAAAAGAACGCAATTATTGAAAAAATTAACTATTTAATCAATAAAGAAGAAGCTTTTAACGACACGTTCAATGAATTCCGTTTGCTTCAACAAGAATGGCGCGAAATAGGTCTTGTGCCTCAAAATTCGGTAAAAGAATTGTGGGACAATTACCATAAAAGCGTTGAATCGTTCTATGATTACGTGAAAATTAACAATGCTCTAAGAGATTTAGATTTAAAGAAAAATCTGGAAACTAAAACGAAACTTTGCGATGATGCTGAAGGCTTATTGCTTGAACCTAATGTAGTTACAGCTTTTAAGCGCTTGCAAGATTTGCACGAACTTTGGCGCGAAGCAGGTCCGGTACCTTCCGAGAAAAAAGACGAACTTTGGGAACGTTTCAAACGAGTTACTACTCAAATAAATAAAAACCACCAAGACCATTTTGAGCTTCTTAAAGAAGAGCAAATGAACAACTTAAAAGCAAAAACTCTTATTTGCGAAAAGGTTGACGAAATCAATGCCCTTGAAATGGATTCCATAAAAGATTGGGACGATAAATCGAAAGAAATTATTGAACTTCAAAAAATTTGGAGGCTTATCGGTTTTGCTCCTAAAAAAGAAAACAATACTATTTATCAACGTTTTAGAGAGGCTTGCGATTTGTTTTTCCAAAAGAAAAGAACGTATTTCGATGGCTTAAAAAATGAGCAAACCAACAATTTGCAACTCAAAATTGACCTTTGTGTACAAGCCGAAAGCTTGAAGGAAAGTTTTGAATGGAAAAAAGTTACCGACGAATTTATTGCTCTTCAAAAACGCTGGAAAGAAATAGGTCCTGTACCACGCAAACAATCGGATATTGTATGGAAAAGATTTAGAGCTGCTTGCGATTATTTTTTCAACAAAAAATCGGAACATTTCAACTCAATCGACAAAGTTCAAGACGAAAATTTGAAATTGAAACTTGAAATAATTGAAAAAATTAGAAATTTCAATGAATCTGAAAGTATTGAGCAAGGAATGCAAACCTTGAAAGATTTGCAAAACGAATGGCTCAAAATAGGACATGTTCCTTTTGATAAAAAAGACCAGTTAATTTCTGATTTTAGAAAAGAACTTGATGCTAAATTTGGCAAAATTAACATGAATCAAAAAGAAAGAAATAGCCTTAAATTTAAGCAAAAAATTGAAACACTTTCCAATGCTGGCGGTGGACAAGCTAAAATGAAAGGCGAAAGAGAAAAATTAGTAAAACTTTTGCAAAAAATTACCAATGATATTATTACTCTCGAAAATAATATTGGTTTCTTTGCAAATACTAAAAATGCTGATGCTTTGATTCAAGATGTTAAAAATCAAATTGTTACATCGAAACAAAAAGCCGATGAAATTAAGCAAAAAATTAGCATGATAGACAGTTCGGAAGCTTAATTTTGTAGCGTTTTAAAATACTGAAATAAGTTAGAATTTTAAAAGCAAATTTTATACTAAAATACTAAAAGAGCAATTTTATCAATTGCTCTTTTTTTTTGTGAAAATAAGTTATATAACATAAAATTTCATGTTTTTGTTTTCAATAAAAAAACTATTTTTGGTGCAAATTTTCTTTTTTAGAAAATTATAAATAGATATGATAAATGAAACTAACTTTACTTTCTTTTTATATTAATTACTTAATCATAAGTTAATTATATTTGGATTATGCGTTAGAAAGTTGTCGTACATGTTATTTAGAAACTAAATTTTTTTACAAACAATAAAACTATGTCTAAAAGAACAATTGTAACTATGCCCGGAGATGGCATCGGAAAAGTGGTTTTGGAAGAAACTATTAAAGTATTAAATGCTGCCGGTTTTGAAGCCAATTATGTAAATGGCGATATAGGTTGGGATTTTTGGTGTAAAGAAGGAAATCCACTGCCCGAAAGAACGCTCAAATTATTAGAAGAGCATAAAATTGGTTTATTTGGAGCAATTACCTCAAAACCAAAGGAAGAAGCTGCTAATGAGCTAGTTCCTGAATTACAAAATAAAGGTTTGGTGTATTCGAGCCCTATCGTTGGAATGCGTCAATACTTTAATTTAGATATTTGTGTGCGCCCTTGCAAAACTTACAAAGGCAATCCTTTGAATTTTGTAAGAAGAGGTATTGGCACTGAAATAGAAGAGCCTGAAGTAGATGTAGTAATTTTCCGCCAAAATACTGAAGGTTTGTATGGTGGTGTGGAGTGGTCAAACCCTAACGAGCAGGTTTACAACGCGTTTATGACTCACCCAAAGTTTAAACAAAATTTTGGCGACGTTCCAAAAGAAGAAATTTCAATTTCTACTCGTATTTTTACAAAAAATGCTACCGAACGAATTTTAAGAGCTGCTTTTGAACATGCCAGAAAATATGGTTACAAATCGGTTACTCTTGCCGAAAAACCAAATGTTATCAGAGAAACTTCGGGCATGATGTACCGAATGGCAAAGCAAATTCAAAAAAATGATTATCCTGAAATTGAACTTTGGAACACAAACATTGATGCACAAATGATGTGGCTTACTAAAAACCCTGAAACTTACGGAGTTATTGTAGCCGGAAATATGTTTGGCGATATTGTTTCAGATGGTTTTGCCGGTTTAATTGGTGGTTTAGGATTTGCGTGCAGTGCACAATGGTCGGAAAGTGGTGTAGCTGTTTTTGAACCTACGCATGGTTCTGCACCGAAATATGCTGATTATGAGGTTTCTATCGTTAATCCAATTGCAATGATTGAATCTGCTTGCATGATGCTCGATTACATTGGAGAAGCTGAAATTTCTAAGAAAATTCGCAAAGCTGTTGCCGAAGTTATTTCGGAAGGAAAAATAAGAACTTACGATATGATGAAAATGCGTGGTGCGCCCGATGCAGTAAAAAATGGTGCGGCATCAACTCAAGAAATGGCACAAGCTATTATTGCTAAACTTAACTAAGGTGTTGAATATGACTGAAGAAATAAAAAAACTTTGGGGCGAAGAATTGGCTTGGATTGAAAATCAAGACTTGCGCGAAAAAACTGCTCAAACTTGGCAATTGGCTCTCGATAAAAGTGTACTTACATCCAATGACTTGAATGCCATACCTTTTACATTGCTTGTGCCAAATTTGAAAGTAAGTTTCATGGCACACAAGCGCTCGGTTGTGCACATTGCTAGAGATGCTGGAAATCAGATGAATAAATTTTATGGAACTGATTTGCCTGTAAATATGGACGTTCTTATATCAGGTGCAATTCTTGCTGATGTTGGCAAATTGCTTGAATATGAGCTAAATGCAGAAGGTAAAGCAATTCAAGGAAATTACGGAAAATATTTGCGTCACCCATTTTCGGGAGTTTCGCTTGCCGAGGCTTGCGGAGTTCCGGCTGAAGTTTGCCATATTATTGCTGCTCACGCACATGAAGGTGATTTGGTAAAAAGAACTACTGAAGCTTACGTGGTGCATCATGCTGATTTTATGACATTTCTGCCCTTCAAAGATGGATTGAAAATATAAAAAAAGCTGCCCATTTGGGCAGCTTTTTTTTTGAAATAAAAACCTTTTTTTAGTCGCGAACCAAATAAATTGGGAATTTTGTTTTGCCAAGTGCTTAAAAATAAGCAAATAGCAAAGGGGCTACTCAAAAATAAAATAGCATTACTACCTATTTTTTCAATTCCATGCGCATTTTCATTGTAATGTCATTATTTTCTTCTACGCGAATTAAAACTAATTTATCGCTCGAAATTTCTTCTATTTCATGACGAATTTCCTTTACTTCGCCATTGAATTCTTCCGAAATAAATACCGCTTTATTTCCATCTTCTATTCTCCAAGTTCCCATTGTAATGTCTTCCACGCTCAATTTTCGTTCGCATTTAAAGTCTTCGGTGAAAGTAAAAGTTGCTTTTCCTATAAGGGCTTCAAAGCTTTTTTGTGTATTTTCTTTTGCTTCTTTGGCACGTTCAGGAAGTTCTTTTAAAGCTGTTTCGTATTGAGTTAAGCTTGCTTCAAGCACTTCTTTCAATGCTTCATCTTTCGATTCGTCTATTTGTTTTTTTATTTTTTCTATATCTTTTTCTATTTGAATTGTACTTGTTTCAAGTTGTTGTTTTATAAGTTCATCGTGATTCAATATTTCTATTTTCTCAAAAGTCCATGTACCTTTAATAAGTTCACCGGCATTTTTTGAACACGAAACTGCTAAAAATACGATAGCTAGTAATGTAAGTTTTGTTAATTGTTTCATTTTTTTCTATATTTTTTTAGTTAAGTCGGCTTTCGCCTTTAATGATTATTTTTTTAGAACGTTGCAAAGATAGGAAAAAACCTAAAGTAAACTAAAAGAATTGCTCGTATTTTTCAATTGTTTCTTTATCCAACTCCCAAATTTTCCCGTAAATTTTTGTATTATCAATTAATCTAAAAATTTCGCTTATTTTTATAGGCCATTTTTTTATGTTATTATCATTTCCCGACGAAATAATATATTTTCCATCGGGAGTGAAAACTGCGGCATTTACCTTGTCGGTATGATAGTCGAATGTGAAAAGCTCATCGCCATTTACTGTCCAATATTTAGCCGTTTTGTCGTTGCTGGTGGTGATGATATATTTTCCGTCGGGCGAAAATTCAGCCGAATTCAAACGCTCTTGATGCCCTTTGAGTGTTTTCAATTGATTACCCTCCAAATCCCAAATTTTAGCTATTTTATCAACACCCGAACTCAAAATTTTATCGCTTTGTGGCGAAAAGTCAATAGAAACAATGCCTGCGTCATGAGCCAAAAATCTTCTTGATGTTCCCTCTTCCACATTCCAAATTTCGATGAATTGATCCTCTGTAGCAATCGCCACGTACTTTTGGTCTGGCGAAATTGCGGCATCTAAAACGGGTTGTTTTGTTTTATTTTCAAATATTTTGATTATTTTTCCATTCAAATCCCAAAGTATTGCTCTACCATCTCTACTTGCTGTGATAATATGCTTATCGTCAGAAGAGAAACGAGCATTTAGCAGTTCGTTTTTATGCCCTTTAAGTATTTTTATGGGTTGTTTGCTTTTCATATCCCAAATTTTCCCCAAGCTATCATTGCTCGAAGTTACAATGTATTTTTCCGAGTTTGAAAATTTTGCCGAATAAATCCTGCTTTTATTTGTGAATTTTTTCAACAGTTTACCTTCCTTATTCCAAACAAAAAAATCATTTTTTATCGAATACAAAATTCGCTGCTTTTTGGAAGAAACCTCCACAAAGAAAGCCGCACTTTCGGTTTCTTTCAAAGTATAAGGTTTTAGCGATGGAATTTTCCATTTTTTTATTGTATTGTCTGAACTCGATGTAATTAAAAACTCCATATTTTTCGACAAACTCGCCGACAATAAAGGAGCTTCGTGTCCTCTAAAATCAGAATATTTATTCAATTCCAAATCCCACAACGAAGCTACACCATCGTTGCCTGCACATACAAAATATTGCCCATCGCTCGAAAAACTGAAGCTATTTATCTTCTTTTGCAAATTGAGTGTTTCTATTTCTACACCATTGTTTGTTAATATACTTATCGATGGAGCATCTGTAATTGCTATTATTTTTGTTCCATCGGGAGTATATTTTGCCATTTCGATAGCACCTGCTAGCTCGGTGGTGTTCAATTTTTGCCCTTCAAAATCCCAAATAGCCAATTCTCTATTTTTACTTGTACTCAAAATATTCTTTCCATCGGGCGAAAAATCAATACTTGTTATATCGCCCTTCTGCTTTATTTGCATTTTTTTATTTGCATTCAAATCCCAAATAATACCCGTATTGTCTTTGCTTGCCGTAGCTATAAACTTTTCGTTGGGCGAAAAGCAAACAAAACTAATATTTTTTTCATGTCCACTAAAAATTTGGTTTTCTGTTCCTTTTATCGAGTAAAGTAATGCCGTTTTTCCAGTGGCAACTAAAATTTGCTTTTCATCTTTTGATATTTCGAACCATTTAATATGACCACGAACTAAAAAATCATACTTTTTAGAACCATTTGAGTCGTAAATCATTACAATACTATCTTTGGCTATAATAATATCACCCGTTTGAGGCAAAACTCGTGTTAGAAGTGTTACCGATTTATCTTCCAAAATATTAGAGTAAAAATTACCTTCATAGAACGATTTCATAATACCCCTTATCGACATTTTACTTTCCGGCGATTGGTTGTAAGCATAGCGTGAAAGCAAAAAAGCCTTTGTTGGATTGGTTTCAGACAGCATCAAGCCATCAGCAGCAATATAGTTTGCACCAGCTTCCTTGGCTTTTAGCTCTGCTCTTTCGCTCTGTTCTCTGGCATAAATCCATAAATATCCCAAAACAATTGATGCAAAAACTGAAATAGAAAAAATAACCATAATAAACTTAAAACGCTGTTTGTGTCTAAGTTTTTGATGTTCAGCTTCTATTTGCATTTTTCGCTTTTGAGTCAAACGCTTCTGTTCTTCTTGCCGCCTAATTTCGCGCAATTCCTCTTCCCGTTTCTCTACCCGTTCTTCTTCAATCTGCTTATCGCGTATATTTTTTACCGTTGGCACTAAAATATCGTGAATCAACTCCAAATGTTCACTTCCATTCCATTGCTCTGTGCGTATTATTCGCCTATTTACCAGCCTATTAATCTCTTCTTCCGAAATATCTTCTTTTTGCATTAACTCACTTTTATTCTCAAGCTTTCTATAACCATCAAAAGTAAGTAGCACATTTTCAATTATTTTTCTCGATAACTTAGGCAAATCGGAAGTACTATTTTCGTAAAAATCTTTTATTATTTTACTAATCTCTATTTTATCTATTAACTCGCTCGAAAGCTCTGCATAGTTCTCATTTATCCTAAATTCATTTATTTCGTAACAAACCAAACTTAAGATAAAAGGCTCTATTAAAAAGCTATCAATCAATTCTTTATTCTCAGAATGCTTCCCAAAATCAGGTATCGAATCCGTCAAGATTAAATCAACAATTCTTTCCGCATTTTTATCTGTAATTATCTCTTTACCAGCATTATAAACAACTTCAATCGCAGCCTGTCTATTCAATTCCAAGAGCTTATATTTATTTTTTTTTATAGAAGGCATGAAAGAACTTAAATCCTCAAAGTTAGGTAAATAGCTTTCTCGTAGCGACAAAACGATGCGATAGTTCTGCTTTTTTGCATCATAAGGCAATTCACTTTGCTTTTTGCGCTGATTTACTTGTGCAGGTATTTGATTTTCAATTAAATTCGAAATTTCAATAATTATTTCGTTTACTTCTTTTTGATACCTTTTCTCTAACCTAAAAATCTCTTCAAACTGGTCAAAAATTAAAACAGGTTTAAGCATTCCGTTCATTAACGTATGCTCATGAAAATATTCCCATAATGTTCTATTCTGAAAATCAGGAATATTTTCATCAACACTTCGTAATCTATTTAATATTTTTGTTTTAATTTGTTCAATAGGAGTAGCCCTTTTATTTTTGTAATCTACTTTTATATAGATAGGTAGCATATATTCTTTTCGCAATTCTGGCATTAAGCCAGCTTTTATTATCGACGTTTTTCCTATTCCCGATTTGCCATAAAGCAAAGTTGCAATATTGTCATTAATTCGCCTTAGTAAATGCGAAACCTCCTCTTTCCTCCCAAAAAAAACAGAGCTATATTCCTCTTTATAAGCTGCTAATCCCAAAAAAGGATAAAAATCTTTTTTATCAATTGATTCCATAAAATTTTATATCGGATGTAAATGAGGATTTTAAAATTTCAAAATAACGCAAAAGATGCGTTTTCTTTCAGCCACGATTACCAAAAAAAATTCAGCTTATTTATACTAAAAGAAAAGTCAAAAATACAAAATATTTTAAAAATAACTTAACAAATTTAAATTTTAACCAAACTATTTCTATTTTTTTCATAAAATAAGCTTTATTATATAAGGTTTTTAGCAATTTTAATTCTACTTCTATAAAAAGAAATAAAGTATTTTGTTTAGAATAGTACTTTTTCATCACAAAATAGAATAAAGCACCAGAGCTATTTTTTTTTTGAGAAAAACCTTTGATGCTTAATTAGTTATAAGCACTTAGCAAAACAAAATTGACAATTAATTTTGGTTCTCTACTTAATATAATTTCCCTTTTTTAAGCTTCAATCATTTTTCGTTAAATTTAGCACAAAAAAAAGCCGTTTGATAAAACTATCAACACATTTTCAACAATCAAATCCGGATTAAACCTTTTGATACTAAATGTTTTCAAAAAATCTGGAATTACTGTATTTTCTAATTCATTTTCGCCTACAAAATAAACTTCTATAAACGAGTCTTCACTTGAATCGTGAAACCACGAATGTCGCATTTTTGCAATGTTCAACTCTTTGTGAAAAGCATATTCTTTTTCCGAACTTAAACTTTCTTTTGAAACCAAACTGATAAAGACACTAGCCCTTTTTATTTGATTTTCAACTTCTTTCGAAAATAAATATGGATTTTCATGGATTTTTGGATTATAAAATACTTCAATTCCATTTCTTCGCAGAACGTCATATAACTGAGTCATTTCTGATAAGTTTTGAGGAGCAGCATTGATAAAAACGCTTCGATTATAAAAATTAAGACTTTGTTTTGAATTAAACTGAGTCCATTTTTCGTAAAGCTCATCTATAAAACTCAATGAATTCGATTTGTAATTATTTTGCGATCTATAATACTCTATTTGATAGTTATTCATAAATTGAAAATAATTATTTACAGTATCTTTTTCATTTTCAGCTATAAATTTAATACTTTCGGCATTTTCGAAAGGCTCATTTGTAATACTTCGCATAAATGTTGGAACTATCCAGTTCGGTAAATCGTTTCCTAAAAACAAGAAACTTTTTCCTTTCGTTTTTTCACTCAGCAACTTATTTTCATACTTATCGTTGTGCAGTGAAAAGGTATATTCCAAAAAATCGCTTTCGGTTTTAGCAAAATGCTGAGACCTAATGCTTCCGAAGATATTGAAAACTAGCGCATCTTCAATGCCTTTTGCAGTGTTATTTCTATCCGATTCTAATCCCATATTTATCACATGAATATTTTGCTGTTTTCTAATGCTTTTTAAGGCATCTTCAAAGAATCCGTCAAAATTTAATGTCAAAAATGTGTCAAAATCTGTAATTTCTGCCAATTTTCGTAATGGAGTAAAGTCTATATTATTGATATCTATTTCATTATAAATATGTTTTATCAAACTTTTTACCATTGTCGAATTTTGGTATTTTGAAATAAACTGTTGTAAACTCAAATTGTTATGTTCGAGTTTCAGATTTTTTGCTAACTGGTTCGTTATGTGTTCCGTTAGCTTGAGTGATATGTCTTTTCCTGTTTTAATCAGAATCAAATCGTTTCCAATTACAGGAATTATTTGTTTCTTTTTCAACAGGGTAAAGAATACGTCCCAATTGAAATTTGCATACATTTTAAATTAATTTTATTAACTATTTATATTTTTTTATTTACAATTATTATTTTTATAATTATATGTAAATTATTTTATGCAAATATACAACATTAATTATTAATATGCAAATTTTAAATTACTGATAATAAGTAAATTAAACTATTTATATTTTTAAAATTTATCTAAATTTTATGAGAATATCTTTTTTTAAGGGTTTTCTGTTTACGATTAAGTTTAATTTTTTATTTTCTATTTTCCTATGAAATGCTAGTATTTATTGGTGTTTTAGAAGAAATAAGTGATTATTTTCTTATTTTTAATAATTATTTTCTATTAATTTATAGTGTAAATATTTATATATTATTATTATTAATAGAGTGCTTAATTTTTTTTGAAAACATGTTGTAAAACATAAAAAAAACCGATATTAAATAGTTAATATCGGCTATTTTTTTAGTTAAAATATTAAAATTCAGCATTTAAAATCAAAAAAAGCACGAGTTTTTTATGTTTTAACACGTTGTTTTTTTGATTTTGCGATGCTTTTTAGCGTTTTGGCAACATTCTTGAATTTACTATTTAGAATCATTGATGCAATGATATAAGGTTTGTAGCCAGCTTCTATGTAAGTTTCAACCTTGTATTGCTCGAAAATATTTTCAGAAACCTCTCCTTCTTTGCACGAAACTCCTGAAATATCAGCAGGTAAACAGTGCATATATAGTGCTTTTCCTTTTTTTGTAAGTTTTAATTTCTCTTCGTCGCATTCCCAATTTTTGTGGTTTGCATTTTGAGCCAAACATTCTTTTTCGAGTTTTTCAAGTCCTTTATGGTCTTTGTTTCTAAGCAGTTCGGTTCTTTTTTCCATTACAGAATAAGGTGCCCAACTTTTGGGGTAAATAATGTCGGCATCAGTAAAAGCAGACTCCATTGAGTTTGAAATTTTGAAGCTTCCGCCACTTTTTTCAGCATTTGCTTTTGCAAGTTCTATTACTTCGGGAATCAACTCATAGCCTTCAGGATAAGCAAGTTCTACCTCCATGCCAAAACGAGTCATTAGCCCAATAATTCCTTGTGGAACAGAAAGTGGCTTTCCGTAACTTGGTGAGTATGCCCAAGTCATCGCAATTTTTTTGCCTTTTAAATTTTCGAGCGAGCCAAACGTTTCTTTAAGGTGCATTAAATCAGCCATCGATTGGGTTGGGTGATCTACGTCGCATTGAAGATTTACGATGGTGGGGCGAGAAGGCAAAACTCCGTTTTCGTAGCCAAAATCGAGTGCTGCGCCTACTTCTTTCATGTATTCGTGGCCTGCACCAAGAAACATATCATCTCTAATTCCAATTACGTCGCTTAAAAACGAAATCATGTTTGATGTTTCGCGAACTGTTTCACCATGAGCAATTTGCGACTTCCCTTCGTCTAAATCTTGAATTTCTAAGCCCAAGAGGTTGGTGGCAGATGCAAACGAAAAGCGTGTGCGAGTTGAATTGTCGCGGAATTGTGAAATAGCAAGCCCCGAATCAAAAACTTTTGGAGATATATTGTTATCTCTCAGTAATTTGAGGGCTTCTGCTACTAATAAAGTCTGTTTTAAATCGGCTTTACTTTTTTGCCAAGTAAGTAAGAAATCTTTTTCGTAAAGTTCTGATTTTAATGATTTTAATTCTTTTAGAATTTTATTTAATTTTTTTTTCATACATATAAATTTTATAACTTTAATTTTATTCAAGTAAAATATTTTATCTATTTTTATAAATTTTAAAACAAATAGATAAATAATTTATATTTTAAACCAATTTATTCTGCTATTTCGTAAGCGTACATTGCGTAAAATGCCGATGCTTTTACTAAATCGTCGATTGGAACTTTTTCGTTTGGTGCATGTGCTAAAACTTCGTTTCCGGGACCAAATCCAATTAAAGGGATTCCGTAATAGCCATTAATGGTTACTCCGTTGGTAGAAAAAGTCCATTTATCTACTAATGGTTTTTGTCCAAAAAGTTTTTCAAAGCTGCTTACTCCTTTTTGTACAACTTCATGGTCTTCAGCTATTTTCCAAGTTGGATAATATTTTTCCATTCCATATTTTAATCCAGTATAGGCTTTTTCTTCGTAGTACAAAACTTCTACTTTTCCTCCAAAATCTTTTACAATTGCTTCAACTTCAGCTACTGCCGATTCTTTTGTTTCGCCCCAAGTTAGGCGGCGGTCGAGGTGTAAATGTGCGTAATCAGCTACTGCACAAAGTGATGGGCTTCCTGATACAAACTCGGAAATGGTAATGCTTCCTTTTCCCAAAAATGCGTCGAAAGCTAAGCGTTCGTTGAGTTTTTCAACTTCGAGTGCTGCTTTTGATGCCATATAAATGGCGTTTTTCCCTCTTTCGGGTGCTGAGCCGTGCGATGAAATTCCTTTGAAAGTAACTCTTATTTCCATTCTTCCTCTGTGTCCTCTGTAAATGTTGAGGTTTGTGGGTTCGGTGCTTATGGCAAAATCGGGTCTGATGCCTTCTTCTTCTACAATGTATTTCCAGCAAAGCCCATCGCAATCTTCTTCCATAACGCTGCCTACGAAATAGATTGTCAAGTTTTTATCGAAACCTAGCTCTTTCAAAATTCGCCCCGATGTAACAAAAGCGGCAGGTCCTCCTTCTTGATCCACGGTTCCACGTCCGTGAACAAATCCGTCTTTTATTTCTCCGCCCAGTGGATCGAAAGTCCAATTTTCGAGATTTCCTAAATCGACTGTATCCATGTGTCCGTCAATGGCTAATATTTTTTTTCCATTGCCTATTCTACCTATTACGTTGCCTAAACCGTCGATACGAACTTCATCAAAACCAGCCTCTTCCATTTGCCTTTTAAGTTCCAATTGAACTTCTTTTTCTTGCATACTGAGAGACTTTATTTTTACCATTTTAGAGAGATTATTTGCTGTGTAATCTCTATATTTTTCGGCTAGTTCGTTAATTTTTTGAGCTATTTTTTCCATTTAAATTTACTTATTTGTTTATAATTATGTTTTGATAACGTAACTTGATAGTAACTAAATTGTAAAAAAAAGTAAAATTACGCAACTTTTTTTTAAATTCTAATAAAAAATTGTTAATTTGTTTTATTGCTATTTTGTTACGAAAAAATTGAAAAATTGCAATAATAAATTGTTTTATGCTTTGTTAAATATGATTTACAGCGATTTTTGAAATTTATTCTATTTTTAAATTGGTGTATTTCTTAATTATTTTTTCTACTATTCTAGCATTTGCTGCTATTATAATGATGATTCCTGTAATTATTCGTCCATAATTTAATTCGTTGTTATTCCAACTTAAATTGCTGTAATTGAGTTTTGTAAGCACAAATAAAATAAGAATCAATGTACTAATAGTAAGAATAAGTTGAAATTTTTTCATTTATATGTATATTTTAAAAATTTATTAAAATGAAGTTTATTTTAGAATATATTTGATTTTCATCTTTTTGATTGAATGATTGGATATTATTTCTAAAAAGCACAAATTGTTATATTTGAAAAAGGTTTGATTTTAAATTTTCGCATACTTATTTGTTTAGAAATTAATATTCTATGTTTTTTTGAATTTTAAAAAAAGTATTTATATTCTTTTTAGTAAACTATTTGTTCTATTTAAAGAAAGCAAATATACAAAGTTTTTGGATATTTGAAATAGTTTTTTTAAAATTGTTAATTCTTTTTTAGCGTTTGATTGTTTTGTTTAATTATAGATATTCTGGTAAATGAATTATTTTTGTTGTATTAAAAATCTCTTATTAAATTTTTTAGTGCTTTTAGTAAGTTTAAATTTGAGCGCGCAGAATTATATTGTGATAATTGACGCAGGGCATGGAGGTAAAGATCCTGGTAATTTGGCTAGCTCGAAAACATTGCTTGATGAAAAGCACATAAATTTGGATATTGCCTTGAGGGTGGGAGAATTAATTAGTCAAAATATTGATAATGTAAAAGTTATTTATACTCGTGAGTCTGATAAATTTGTGAGTCTCGATGATAGAGCTTATATTGCCAATAAAAATAATGCCGATTTTTTTATAAGTATTCATTCCGATTCTAATAATAGCAGCACTATTAATGGTTGTAGAGTGCATATCCACAATGGAAGTTTGGGTGAAAGTAAGAATTTGGCAAGCACTATTTGCTTGAATATGAAAGAAATAGCTGGAAGGAAAAACCTTGGTGTGCAAGATAGTTGGCAGCGTGGAGGTCATTATTTTGTTTTGAAAAATACAGCAATGCCAGCTGTTTTGGTTGAATGTGGTTTTATGACAAACGAAACGGAAGAGATTTTTTTGAATTCAGAAAAAGGTAAAAAACTTATTGCTCAGGCTATTTACAAAGGTTTTGATGAGTTTTTATACGCTATGAAGGTAAAAACGGAAAAGGTGGTTTCTAATTCAAATCAGTTTTCTCAAATTAGCGATAAGTATAAAGTTCAAATTAGTGCATCTACCGAGGCAATTTCTTTTTCGCGGTTTAAAGGCTTGGGAATGAAAGTAGAAGAGGTTTTTTTCGAGGACGGTGTTTTTAAATACAAGTACTTTGTGGCGGCAGGAAGTAGCTTTTCGGAAGCAAAAAAAATACGTAATAAGTTGATTTCTAAGGGATTTTCTGACGCATTTATTGTGGAAAATTAGAATTGTTGTATTTCTAAAAAATGTTTTTTTTGAAAATTATTTTTTAGACGTTTTTTAAAGTTTTAGATTATAGTTATAATAAATTTTTTGACGAAAATGACAGAAAAAAATGATGAATTTATGAAAGAAGCTATTCGATTGGCTTTAGAAAATGTAAAAAATGGAGGTGGTCCGTTTGGAGCAGTGGTTGTAAAGAATGAGGAAATTGTAGGAAGAGGAGTCAATCGAGTTACGAAAAATAACGACCCAACTGCTCATGCCGAAGTAAATGCAATACGCGATGCGTGTAGTCGATTAAATTCATTTCAATTGATTGACTGTGAGATTTATAGCACTTGCGAACCTTGCCCAATGTGTATAGGAGCTATTTACTGGGCGCGACCCAAAAAGCTTTATTTTGCAAGTACTAAAGATGATGCTGCTGCTATTGATTTTGATGATTCATTTATTTACAAGGAATTAGAATTGCCTTATGAAAAAAGGAAAATAGAAACCATTCGTAATTTTATGAGGCAAGAATCGCTGGCTATTTTTAATGCTTGGACTGAAAAGCAAGATAAAATTGAATATTAAAAAAAAAGGTCAATAGATATAATCAAAATGTTTGGTAAACTGATTTAATAAACTTATTCTATGGTTTCAGACAAATCAATGTTTTTTTAAGTGCTTTAATTTAAAAATTCTTTACTTAATCTTTTACAAAGGTAAAGCATCTAAATTCAATTTCATAATTTATTAGGTAAACAAAAGGTGTACAAGCAAAAAAAAAGCTCAATTTGAATTGAGCTTTTTTTTTATTAGCAACCGCCGTGTGTTTTTGTTGTTCCACAGCCTGGGTCTGTTTTGCCTTTATCGCAATCGCTTTTCTTTTTTGTTTTTTTTGTTTTCTTTGTTTTTTTCGTATCGTCTTTTTTGTCGTCGTCGCCAACAAGCATTGCTAAGCTATTTGTGTCGTCTAAGCTTATAACTGACTCAATGCTAGATGTTTTAACTGTTTTTACAGCTACACTATTTGTCGAAAAAACGATTCCTAATATTAGAGCAAGAGCAAAAATACCAAGTATTGTAATGATTCTTTGATTTTTCATAAATTTTAAATTTAAAGATTTTATTATAAAAATTGTTTTTAATCAATGTTCTTTAATAACGGACAAAACTATCTTTTATTTTAATAAAGGCAAATTTTTTTTTGTTAAATTTTGTTAATTAAATGTGATATATTTTAATTGGCTAAAAAACACTTTTATTTGCTTGGAATAGTTTGCTAAAAAAGCTGTATTTGTACTTTATTACAAATATTTTTGAGATATAAGTTAATTTTGGACTTTATATTTAATCTAAATTCTATTTGAAGAGTATTTTAATAATTATATTTTTTATTTCAGAATAGAAATAAAAATAGTTAGAAGTTTTGAATATTAAAATACTATAAATTAAATAGATATATATTGAGTGAAGTATTTTTATAGTAATTAAATTCCACCGATATGAGTTTTTTAAGTAAGCTTAAATTAAAAAAATAGCTTATAATTCACTAACTTTACCTAAAATTTTTTAGAATTTATTAAAAATTAGAAAAATGAAAAAACTCTTTACATTATTCATTAGTCTTTTGTTGTTAATTTCATTTGAAACTTTTGGACAATTTACCAATATAGGTTCGGGAAGTTATACCAACAATTTTCCCGGAACTGATGTCGCCGGACGAAATTCTTATCCGCCCGGTTCGCCTCAAATAAGCGGAAATGCTATCGGCAAGCCTGTTCCAACCAATGATTGGTACTCAAAGCTGATACTTTCGAACCATGCCGATAATATGTTCAATTATCCAATGGCTTTAAAAACTGTAAATGCCGGTTTAGTAGTTAGTTATATTCCTTGGGGAGTTTTCGACGACATGATTCCTATCACCGTAGGAACGACGAATCTGAATGCCACAAAAGCTACACTTTCCGATTTTTCTGACTGGACAGCTACTTTTAATTGGAATGACGGGACTCGTAATTTTTCGGCTACAGCCGGAATTGGAATGCCTTTCATCTATTTCAACAAAATCACTGCCGATGTAGCCCAGATAACAGTAAATAATGGAACTGCTACTATTTCAAACGAAATGTTGATTGTGGAGAATGCACACGCAGGAGCTGATTTTGTTTTTTATGCTCCGGTAGGAAGTACCTGGACTCAAAACGATAAGGTTTACACTTCCGATTTGAATGGGAAAAACTATTGGTCGATGGCAATGCTTCCGCTTACTGCTACTAATATTTCGGCTGTAGCCGAAGAATATAAAAAATATGCTTATGTTTTTCCAAAAAATACTACCGCAAATTGGTCTTTCAACGAAAGTACTTCTAAACTTGCAACCACTTTTGAAGTAACAACTGAAGTGAAGGAAGGTACTGAAAATCAAATGCTTTTAGGACTTTTGCCACATCAATGGGCTAATTTGAGTGCTACTTCGGCGCAACCTAATAAATATTCGTATAGTTCGGTGAGAGGAGAGTTGAAAACCTTAGCTGGAAATACGTTTACGGTTGAAAATACTTACAAAGGAATTTTGCCAACGCTTCCTTATTTAGCCAATTACAGCCAAGGATTTAGCCCTTCTGAGCTCGACAAAAAAATAAGTCAGATTGAAAATGATGGATTAGCCACTTGGACTGATTCTTACAACGAAGGTCAAGTAATGAATCGTTTGATACAAACTGCTAGAATTGCTGACCAAATGGGAAATGTTGAAGCTCGAAATAAAATGGTGGCTACCGTAAAAGAGCGTTTAGAAGATTGGCTTAAAGCCGAATCGGGTGAAATTGCTTTTCTTTTTTATTACAATTCTAATTGGTCTGCCATGATTGGTTATCCTGCCGGACACGGACAAGACGGAAATCTGAACGACCATCATTTTCATTGGGGATATTTTATTCATGCTGCTGCTTTTATGGAACAATACGAACCCGGTTGGTCTGCAAAATGGGGAGATATGATTAATCTTTTGGTTAGAGATGCCGCTTCGCCTGACAGAAATGATCCAAAATTTCCTTTTTTGCGAAATTTCAGTCCGTATGCCGGACATTGTTGGGCAAATGGTTTTGCTAGTTTTCCGCAAGGAAATGACCAAGAATCGACTTCGGAAAGTATGCAATTCAACTCATCTTTAATTCATTGGGGAACGATTACCGGAAACGACGAAATTCGTGATTTGGGTATTTATCTTTACACTACCGAGCAAACAGCCATTGAAGAATATTGGTTTGATATACACGAACGAAATTTCGGACCCACCCAAAATTTTAGCTTAGTCTCACGTGTTTGGGGAAATTCTTACGACAATGGAACTTTCTGGACTGCCGATATTGCTGCTTCTTACGGAATAGAAATGTATCCAATTCATGGAGGTTCGCTTTACTTAGGGCATAATTTGGCTTACGCTGAAAAGCTTTGGAACGAAATAAAAGCCAATACTGGCATAATGAACAATCAAGTAAACCCAAATCTTTGGCACGATATAATGTGGGAATACCTTTCGTTTACTAATCCGCAAGCTGCTATTGATTTGTATAATTCAAATCCTGATAGAACCTTAAAATTTGGTGTTTCCGATGCACAAACCTATCATTGGTTACACGGAATGAATGCGCTTGGAAAGGTAAGTTCTTCGATTACAGCAAATTATCCTATTGCTGCGGTTTTCGACAAAAATGGAAAGAAAACTTATGTGGCGCACAATTACTCAAACAATCCTATAACTGTACTTTTTTCAGATGGATATGAACTCTTAGTGCCTGCAAATCAGATGGCTACAAGCGTAGATGTTGCGGTTTCGGGAGTTTTAAGTTCCGATTTTTCTCAAGCTTATGCTGGCGGAACGGTAAATCTTTCGGT
>JFJP01001804.1_pt1 | contig 47477 bp, 47 predicted proteins | sample 431651 | NCBI WGS metagenome assembly JFJP01 (sample SAMN02602958, study PRJNA72255) | Microbial mat metagenome, whole genome shotgun sequencing project. | biome: fresh water; feature: sink hole; material: water; isolation source: purple microbial (photo- and chemosynthetic) mats found in... | reverse complement strand
ATCAGACGATCTTTGTGCTGACCCGTGGCCCCAACAGCATTCTGCTGGCCCGGGGTGGAGAATTGCGCATCATCCCGGTACCTCTGCTTGCTGCTGAGGAAACCATGAACCCGATTGGTTCCGGAGACGCCTTCCTGGCCGGGATGCTAGCCAAGCTTCTGGCTGCAGATGGCATTTCAGACTGGGATCAGATTTCTCTGGAGGTCATCGAGAAATCCATCGACTTCGCAACAGCCTGCGCCCAGTCCAATGCCCGGAGCCTGCGCCCAGGATTTCTCGAAGATTCCTTTACGCGCCAGCCGTAGTGCCGGAAAATGGTCTCACCGGATTACCGCTCAGCCGGGCTGATTTATGTCGGAAGCCAAGATGGTCTAGAATCCATTACTGGTGGAATTCCGCTGGCAGCACTGTTTTCATGAGGGCAAACGTTATGAAAGAAACCAGACTGATCCATGTGCAGGGCAAGCCGCTGGGCGGCGGAGCGCTGCCGGTTATCATCACGCCACTGGTCGGCAAGACCCAGGCGGAAATTCTCGACGAAGTCACCGCCATCGTGCCCAAGAAACCCGATCTCCTCGAATGGCGGATCGATTTCTTCGAGGCTATCGGCGATATCCCGGCGGTGATTGCTACTGCTCTGGCCATCCGCAAGGCGAGTGGCGGCGTTCCGGTACTCCTCACGCGGCGCAACGCGAGTGAGGGAGGAGCACCGATCGCTATCGCCGAAGCGCAAGTCGTGGCGATGTATGCCGCAGCCTGCCAGGCAAAATGCATTGAACTCATTGATTATGAACTCTCCAATGCCCCTGCGGATCTGCAGACCTTGCGCGAGGTGTCCTCGGCCAACAGCATCAACATGATCATGTCCTACCACAACTTCCAGCTCACACCGGATGCGGCTACGCTGGACAGCAAGTTTGTTGCCGCCGAACGGCTGGGGGCCGATATTGCCAAGGTGGCGGTGATGCCGCAAGACGCACAGGACGTGCTGGCGCTTCTCGCGGCGACGGACCGTGCGCGCCGAATGATCAGCCTTCCGCTGATCAGCATGTCGATGGGTGGCGTGGGTTCGCTGTCGCGGATCATGGGCTGGGTCTATGGTTCGGCCGCTACATTTGCGGTCGGCAAGAGCAGTTCTGCACCTGGGCAAATCGCCATTGAGGATTTGCGTTCGGTCCTGGCCACCGTGCGCAAGGCCGTCATCGGCCAATGATGCCGGGCAGGGGGTGCGCAGAACATCTGCAGCCCTTCCCGGTGCCGATTGCGGGCTCCTTCAGGCAGTCTTTCGGAGCGGACGTTCCCACCGAATGTGCTCAATGTGCGTCCCTGCTGACGCTCATGGCCTGTTTCTCCACCAGGTGCAGCATGAGCAGGGCCATGGCTTTCAGATTGGCTTGGGTGTCCGGCGTGCCCGGGCTGAGCAGACGCATTTTCAGCAGGGCCGGACATTTACTGCCGGGCTTTGGCATGTTCTGGACAAGGCTGCGGATTTACGTTTGAGCAAATTATGGTTATAATCCAAGGGTTTTCCGCTAGCCCCTCAGGGGCAATTTTTACGGGGATGGGCTTTTCGCCCATTTTTTATTTGTGGCCATGGATTTGCGCGAACTTATCGACAAAACGGTAACCGGGCTCGGTTACGAACTCGTGGACCTTGAACAGAGTCCACGTGGTCGTATATTGCGGCTGTTCATCGACAAGCCGGATAAGGCGGGCGGGATCGATGTCGAGGATTGTGCGCTGGTCAGCAATCAGCTCTCGCGGGTACTGGCTGTCGAAAACGTCGATTATGACCGGCTCGAGGTTTCCTCGCCCGGTCTGGACCGGGTGTTGAAAAAGCCGGCGGATTTCGAGCGCTATTGCGGTTCGGAGATCAATCTGAGGCTACGGCTCCCGCTGGGCGGGCGGCGCAATTTTAACGGTGTCCTGCACGCAGTGCAGGACGGCAAGGTACGCCTGACGATTGATACGGGCGAAGTGGAGCTGGATCTTGGCAATATTGACAAGGCCCGGCTGGTTCCAAAGTTCGACTAGATGATCAGGCTGGATTAGGGGGTAGTGAGAATATGAGCCGCGAAATATTGCTGCTGGTGGATGTACTGGCGCGTGAAAAGAATGTGACCAAGGACGTTGTCTTCGGGGCGCTTGAACTGGCGCTGGCGTCAGCAACCAAGAAGCGTGTTCATGACGAGGCCGATGTGCGCGTCGTGGTCGACCGTGAAACCGGCGATTTCGAGACCTTCCGGCGCTGGGAAATCGTGGCCGACGAAGATTTCGTTCATGAGGCGCAGCACATTCCGATGTCCGAAGCACAGAAGCAGGACCCGGAAGTGGAACTCGGCGATTATCTTGAAGAGTCGCTGGAGCCGATCGATTTCGGGCGGATTGGCGCGCAGGCGGCCAAGCAGGTCATCCTGCAGAAAATCCGCGATGCCGAACGCGACCAGATTCTCAATGATTTTCTGGAGCGCAAGGAACATCTCGTCACCGGGACCATCAAGCGCATGGAACGCGGTAACGCCATCATCGAGGCTGGCAAGATCGAGGCGGTGCTGCCGCGCGACCAGATGATCCCGCGCGAGAACCTGCGCATCGGTGATCGCGTCAAGGCCTTCCTGCTGCGCATCGATCGTGCGGCGCGCGGTCCGCAGCTGATTCTTTCGCGCACGGCGCCCGAGTTCATCATCAAGCTGTTCGAGATGGAAGTGCCAGAGGTCGATGACGGCCTGCTCGAAATCAAGGCGGCGGCCCGCGATGCCGGCATGCGCGCCAAGATTGCCGTCAAGTCCAACGACCAGCGCGTCGATCCGATCGGGACCTGCGTCGGCATGCGCGGCATGCGGGTCACGGCAGTGACCAACGAGTTGGCCGGAGAGCGTGTCGATATCGTGCTCTGGTCGGCCGATCCGGCACAGTTCGTGGTCGGTGCCCTGGCGCCGGCCGAGGTGATTTCGGTCGTCGTCGATGAAGACCGGCACAGCATGGACGTGGTGGTCGATGAAGACAACCTGGCGATTGCCATCGGGCGCGGTGGCCAGAACGTTCGCCTGGCTTCCGAAATGACCGGCTGGACGATCAACCTGATGACCGAGGAAGAGTCGCAGACGCGCGTCGAAGCCGAATCGGCGGCGATTCGTGTGCTCTTCATGGAAAAGCTCGATGTCGATGAGGAGGTGGCCAATATCCTGATCGCTGAAGGCTTTTCGACGCTGGAGGAAGTGGCCTACGTTCCGCTGCATGAAATGCTTGAAATCGAAGCCTTTGATGAAACCACGGTGCAGGAATTGCGCGATCGTGCACGCAACGTGTTGCTGACCGAGGCCATCGTTACCGAAGAGCAGATCGGGGAGGTTGCCGAAGACCTGCTCGGCCTTGAAGGCATGGACAAGACGCTGGCCGGGAAACTGGCGGTTAACGGCATCAAGACGCTTGACGACCTGGCTGACCTGGCGGTCGACGAACTCACCGAAATGACCGGTATCGATACGGACCGTGCCAAACAACTGATCACCACGGCGCGCGCGCACTGGTTCGAGTAAGTAGAAAAGAGGATTCCACATGGCGCAAACAAGTGTTGCCCAATTTGCCACCGGCCTGAATATGCCGGCGGTGGCGCTGCTCGAGCAGTTACAAAAAGCCGGTGTTGCCAAAAGCAAGCTTGATGACCTGCTTTCCGAGCAGGACAAATCGAAGCTGCTCGAGTATCTGCGCCGTTCGCATGGTGCCGCCGAGGCCAAGACCAAGATCACCCTGACACGCAAGGAAACCAGCGAGATCAAGTCGCAGGACTCGCACGGCAAGTCGCGTACGGTTCAGGTTGAAGTGCGCAAGAAGCGGGTTCTGGTCAAGCGCGATGCGCCGGAAGTCCAGTCCGAAGTTCGTGCCGAGGCGCCGGTGGTCGATGTCGTCCCGCCGCCGCTGGTGCCGGAAGTGGTCGTCGTCGCGCCGCAGCCGCCGGCGCCGGAGGTGGTCGTTGTCGTGCCGCCGCCTGTGGAAAAAGTGCTCGAACCCGTCGTTGTCCAGTCGAAGGCCAAATCGGCCGCCAAGGCCAAAGCCAAGGCGGATGCCGAGGCCAAAGTCAAGGCAGAAGCCGCAGTCGAAGCCAAGGCTGAGCCGGTCGCCGAAGCCAGGGCCGGCAGCAAGAAGGTAGTGACGCGGGCCTCGATCATAGGTGAAGAACAGCAGAAACTTCGTGCCGAGGAAGAGCGCCGCAACGCCGCACTGCGCGCCCATCAGGAAGCGGAGTACATGGAGAAACAGCAGCGCATCGCTGATCTGGCGCGCCTGAAAATCGAAGCCGAAGAGAAGGCGGTCGCCGCGCGCGCCGCTGAAGCGGCAAAACAGGTTGCCGCACAGACGGCGAGTGACAAGCCGGCTGAAGACAAAACCTTGCACAAGCCGGCGGCGAAGCCCGGTACGGGCGACAAGAAGGCGGCCGATAAAAAGGGTCAGTGGAAGAACGAAGGGGCCAACAAGCGCCAGGGACTGAAAACGCGTGGTGCCACGGGTGGTACCGGCTGGCGCGACAACAAGCATGGCAAGCGCAGCAGTCGCGTGGCTGAGGTCGAAGAAGCGCATTCCTTCCAGGCGCCCACCGAAGCGGTGGTGCATGAAGTGCATGTGCCGGAGACCATTTCGGTTTCCGATCTGGCGCACAAGATGGCGGTCAAGGCCACCGAGGTGATCAAGACGCTGATGAAGATGGGGTCGATGGTGACCATCAACCAGGTGCTCGATCAGGAAACGGCGATGATCATCGTCGAGGAAATGGGACACAAGGCGTTTGCCGCTCGGCTCGATGATCCGGATGCCTTCATCGATGACGACGCGCAACACAAGGATGTGCCGCATGAACCGCGGGCCCCGGTGGTTACCGTCATGGGTCACGTCGACCACGGCAAGACTTCCTTGCTCGACTTCATCCGGCGTACCCGCGTGGCCTCGGGCGAGGCGGGCGGCATCACGCAGCACATTGGTGCCTATCACGTCGAAACCGCGCGTGGCATGGTGACCTTCCTCGATACGCCAGGCCACGAAGCCTTTACCGCCATGCGTGCGCGTGGTGCCAAGGCGACCGACCTGGTCATTCTGGTCGTCGCCGCCGACGACGGTGTCATGCCGCAGACGCGTGAGGCCATTCACCACGCCAAGGCGGCGGGGGTGCCGATCATTGTCGCGGTCAACAAGATCGACAAGCCCGATGCCAATCCCGAGCGCGTCAAGCAGGAACTGGTTGCCGAGCAGGTCATTCCGGAAGAGTACGGCGGCGAAGCCCCGTTCATTTCCGTTTCTGCCAAGACCGGCGTGGGTATCGACGAACTGCTCGAAAATGTCCTGCTGCAGGCCGAAGTGCTCGAACTGAAGGCGCCGAAAGATGCTCCGGCCAAGGGCCTGATCATCGAAGCGCGCCTCGACAAGGGTCGCGGTCCGGTGGCGACGATGTTGGTGCAGTCCGGTACCTTGCGCCAGGGCGATGTGCTGCTCGCCGGACAGGTCTTTGGTCGCATCCGTGCCATGCTTGACGAAAACGGCAAGAATATCAAGGAAGCCGGACCCTCGATTCCGGTCGAGATTCTGGGTCTGTCGGATGTGCCGGCAGCCGGGCAGGAAGCCATGGTGCTGGCCGACGAACGCAAGGCGCGTGAAATTGCGCTGTTCCGTCAGGGTAAATTCCGTGACGTCAAACTGGCCAAGAAGCAGGCCGCCAACCTTGAAACCATCCTTGACCAGATGACCGAAGCCGAAGTCAAGATGCTGCCGCTGATCATCAAGGCCGACGTACAGGGCTCGCAGGAAGCGCTGGTGCAGTCCCTGCAGAAACTGTCGACGGCTGAAGTCAAGGTCAACGTCATTCACGGTGCCGTCGGCGCGATCAGCGAATCCGACGTGCATCTGGCGCAGGCGTCCAAGGCCGTCATCATCGGCTTCAACACGCGGGCGGATGCGGGCGCGCGGAAGGCGGCCGAGAGCGTCGGTGTCGATATCCGTTACTACAACATCATTTACGATGCCGTAGACGAAGTGAAGGCAGCGCTCTCGGGCATGCTTTCACCCGAAAAGCGGGAAGAGATCACCGGCCTGGTCGAGATTCGCCAGGTCTTCCGTGCCACCAAGATCGGCACGATTGCCGGTTGCTACGTGCTCGAAGGGGTGGTCAAGCGCAGCTCGCGTGCCCGACTGCTGCGCGACAACGTGGTGATCTGGGACGGCGAGTTCGAGTCGCTCAAGCGTTTCAAGGATGACGCCAAGGAAGTCCGTTCCGGCTTCGAATGCGGCCTGTCGCTGAAGAACTTCAGCGCCTACGAAGAAGGTGATCAGCTCGAAGTGTATGACGTGACGGAAATCGCCCGGACGCTGTAAGTGACGAACAACAAAAGTTTTTCGCGCAAGGACAGGGTTGCCGAACAGGTTCGCCGCGAGCTGGCGGATCTGATTCGCACGCAACTCAAGGATCCGCGTGTCGGCATGATCAGTATCACCGAGGTCGAGGTGACGGCTGATTATGCTCACGCCAAGGTGTTCTTCAGCACCCTGGCGGGCAGTGAAAGCCTGCCGCAGGTGATGGCCGGACTGCACAATGCCTCCGGCTTTCTGCGCCGCGAACTGGGCAAGCGCATCAGCATTCACATGACCCCGCAACTGCATTTCGTCTTTGACCAGTCGCTCGAACGCGGTGCCGACCTTTCGAAACTGATTCAAGATGCCGTAGCCATCTCGGCGGCGTCTGAAACCTCGCCCGACCCCGATCCTGGTGACCAGTAACACCACCCGGCGCAGTTGGCAGCGCGTTGACGGCGTGCTGCTGCTCGACAAGGCGAGTGGCATGACGTCAAACTCGGCACTGCAAAGTGCGCGCCGTCTGTTTTCGGCGGCCAAGGCCGGGCATACCGGAACGCTGGATCCGCTGGCGACGGGTTTGCTACCCCTTTGTTTCGGTGAAGCCACCAAATTCTCGGCCGATCTGCTCGCCGCCGACAAGATCTACGAGGCCGAACTCCTGTTCGGACTGACGACCGATACCGGCGATGCCGAAGGGACAGTATTACAGCAACGGCCCATCGACTTCGCTCAGGCCGACCTGGAAGCCACCCTGTTGCGCTTTTGTGGAAGGATCAGCCAGATCCCGCCCATGTATTCAGCGCTCAAGCGCGACGGTAAACCCCTTTACCAGTTGGCCAGGCAAGGCATCGAGGTCGAGCGGGAAGCCCGTGACGTGACGATCAACGAACTGCTACTGCTTGCGTTCTCGGGGCATCGCTGCCGTTTGCGCGTGTCCTGCAGCAAGGGAACCTACATCCGGACGCTGGCCGAGGATATCGGCAACGCTCTCGGTTGCGGCGCCCATCTGACGGCTTTGCGCCGGGTCGCGGTGGGACCGCTGCGCATTGTCGAGGCGCTGACCCTGGATCAGTTGCAGGCCCTTTCCGAAGAACAGCGAATCGATTGCCTGCTGCCACCGGATGCGCTGTTGCAGACCCTGCCGGCCGTTCATCTTGACGCCGAGGCGACGCAGCGCTTCGTGCATGGGAATCCGGTCAGCGTCGTTGCTGCGCCGGGGAAGTGTCGGGTCTATGGCGAAAATCGCCTGCTCGGCCTGGGCGAAGCCGACGCTGGCGGGAATGTGAATCCGCGACGCCTGGTCTGTGCCTGATCGGATTCGTCGATTCATCGCGCTGTCGCGCTTGCCGGCGGCCTGTTGAACAGGCTATAATCCGCGCCTCGCTTCGCCAAGCGATTAATACTTCATCAACCTGGCGCGGGCTCTATCAAACTGGGGCGGCGTCGTTTCCTTACGAAAGAGAGTTTGACATGGCGATTACCGTTGCGCAAAGAGCGCAGATCATGACCGATTTTCAGCGTGCCGCAGGCGACTCCGGTTCCTCCGAAGTCCAGGTTGCGCTGCTCACCGCACGGATCAATGACCTGACCGGTCACTTCAAAGAGCACGTCAAGGATCACCATTCCCGTCGCGGTCTGTTGCGCATGGTGAGCCGTCGTCGCAAGCTGCTGGACTACCTGAAGCGCACCAATGCCGATTCCTATCGTGCGCTGATTGCCCGTCTCGGCCTGCGTAAGTAAGCCTGCCTGCCGAGCCGCTGTGCGGTTAGGGGTGCAGACGATCCGGATAAATGACAGCGGCCAGCCCCTTGAGGGTTGCGCCGCTGTTGTTGTTTTTGCAGCTTTACGCCATGTTGGCGCGTTGTTGAATTGCGTACCGGTGCCGTGGGTACGCGCGTTGGACTATTGAGAGAGGAAAATACATGTTTACTATTGCCAAAAAAACGTTCGCCTATGGTGCGCATCAGGTTACGCTGGAGACCGGTGAAATCGGCCGTCAGGCTGGTGCTGTCATCATGGTCACGGTCGATGATACCGTCGTGCTGGTCTCTGTGGTCGGCAACAAGTCGGTCAAGCCGGGTCAGGATTTCTTCCCGCTGACCGTCGATTACATTGAAAAGACCTATGCCGCCGGCCGCATTCCCGGAGGCTTCTTCAAGCGCGAGGGCCGCCCGTCGGAAAAGGAAACCCTGACTTCGCGCCTGATTGACCGTCCGTTGCGCCCGCTCTTCCCCGAAGGCTTCTTCAACGAAGTGCAAGTGGTGGCTATGGTGGTCTCGCTCAACCCCGAGGTTGACCCGGATATCCCGGCCATTATCGGTGCTTCCGCCGCCATGGCGGTTTCCGGCATCCCGTTCGACGGTCCGCTCGGCGCTGCGCGCGTCGGTTATATCGACGGCCAGTACGTGCTCAACCCGACACTGACCCAGCTCAAGAGCAGTCAGCTCAACCTCGTCGTCGCCGGTACGCAATCGGCGGTGCTGATGGTCGAATCGGAAGCCGACATTCTGTCCGAAGACGTCATGTTGGGTGCCGTGGTTTATGGCCATGACCAGATGCAGGTGGTGATCAAGGCCATCAACGAGTTGGTTGAAGAAGCCGGCAAGCCGGAGTGGGACTGGGCGCCCGCCGCCAAGAACGAAGAACTGGTCGGCAAGCTCAACGCCTTGGTCGAAGCCGATCTGCAGGAAGCCTTCCGTATTTCCAGCAAACAGCAGCGTACGCAGCGTATCCACGAAATCTCGAGCAAGGCGGTTGAGGTGCTGACTGCGGGCGATGGTGCGCCTGATGCCAACACCATCAACAACCTGTTCTTCGATGTCGAGGCCAAGATCGTGCGCGGTCGCATTCTCGCCGGTGAGCCGCGCATCGACGGTCGCGATACGCGTACCGTGCGTCCGATTGCCATCCGCGCCGGCGTTCTGCCGCGCACCCATGGTTCGGTATTGTTCACGCGCGGCGAAACGCAGGCGCTGGTGGTGGCCACGCTGGGTACCGGCCGTGACGAGCAGATCATCGATGCGCTCGCCGGCGAGTACCGCGAGCGTTTCATGCTGCATTACAACTTCCCGCCCTATGCCACCGGTGAATGTGGTCGTGTCGGTACGCCCAAGCGCCGCGAAATCGGTCACGGTCGTCTGGCCAAGCGGGCGATGATCGCCGTGCTGCCGAAAGCCGAGGACTTCTCCTACACCATGCGTGTGGTTTCAGAAATCACCGAGTCCAACGGTTCAAGCTCGATGGCTTCGGTCTGCGGTTCTTCGCTGGCGCTGATGGATGCCGGTGTACCGCTCAAGGCGCACGTGGCCGGTATCGCCATGGGGTTGATCAAGGACGGTAACCGTTTTGCCGTGCTGACCGACATTCTGGGCGACGAAGATCACCTCGGCGACATGGACTTCAAGGTCGCCGGTACCGATTCGGGGATCACCGCGTTGCAGATGGATATCAAGATCCAGGGCATCACCCGGGAAATCATGCAGGTTGCGCTGGCTCAGGCCAAAGAGGCGCGTCTGCACATTCTCGCCCAGATGCAGAGTTCCGCAGCCGGCCCGCGCGAAGAAGTGTCGGCCTACGCGCCGCGCCTGTACACCATGAAGATCAATCCGGAGAAGATCCGCGACGTGATCGGCAAGGGCGGTGCAGTGATTCGTGCCATCACCGAGGAAACCGGTACCACGATCGACATCAAGGAAGATGGAACGATCACCATCGCGTCTGTTAACGGTGACGCGGCTAATGCCGCCAAAGCCCGTATCGAAGCCATTACTGCCGATGTCGAAGTGGGCAAGATCTACGAAGGCACGGTGCTCAAGCTGCTTGATTTCGGTGCCATCGTCAGCATCCTGCCGGGCCGTGACGGGCTGTTGCACATTTCGCAGATCGCCAACGAGCGTGTCAATGCCGTTGCCGACTACCTCAAGGAAGGCCAGAAAGTCCGCGTCAAGGTGCTTGAGGCTGACGAAAAAGGTCGTGTGCGTCTGTCGATGAAGGCCGTGACTGTGGAAGAGGGTGGTGTGCCAGCCGCGCCGGTGGCTGCGCCGCATCAGTAAGCTGTTTTCGCAGGGCAACAAAAAAGGACGCTGCGGCGTCCTTTTTTGTCGGCTGACGAAATTGCCGCCGCTGAGCGGAGGTCGCCTACTTGGCGACCTGTCTTTCACGCACTTCCTCCAGCGTCTTGCAGTCGATGCACAGGCTTGCCGTCGGTCGGGCTTCGAGGCGCTTGATGCCGATCTCGACGCCGCAGCCATTGCAGTAGCCGTAGTCACCACCCTCGATCTGGGCAATGGTGTCTTCAATCTTCTTGATCAGCTTGCGTTCGCGGTCGCGATTGCGCAGCTCGATGGCGATATCGGTTTCCTGGCTGGCCCGGTCATTGGGGTCGGCGAAGACGGTGGCTTCATCCTGCATGGTATGCACCGTACGCTCGATATCGCTCATCAGTTCTGCCTTGAGCGTTTCCAGGATGGTACGGAAATGAGCCAGTTGCTTGCTGCTCATGTATTCCTCCCCCTTTTTGGCAACGTAGGGGGCGAAATGTTTGTGGAGTAATTCTTCAGGCATGTTCAGAAACCATCCGTTAGTTTTGCAAAGAGGCGATTAAATATCAGAAATATCGGAACACTGCAAGCAATCAATGCAATGCTACCCTGGGCAGAGGGCCTGCGGATACCCCGTATTGCGCTTGGCCGCTGGCGCGCAGCCGCGTCGGGCGGTTGCGGCGTCGGGGTCGAATTCGCACAGACTGGTGCCTATAAACAATGGATCCGCGACAAAGACACGTCGCGCGATTGACCTCGTCGGGGTCAATCTGTAGAATGCGCGCTTCCTCGGGGCGTAGCGCAGCCTGGTAGCGCATCTGCTTTGGGAGCAGAGGGTCGTGAGTTCGAATCCCACCGCCCCGACCAGTATTTAGAGTATCAAGAAGCGGTACCGGAGGGAAGCAACTCCCCACAGTCTCGTGATTTGCGCCCGTAGCTCAACCGGATAGAGCACCGGCCTTCTAAGCCGGGGGTTCGTGCCAGAACAATGGCGGTGTTAGCTCAGTTGGTAGAGCATTGGATTGTGATTCCAAGGGTCACGGGTTCGAGCCCCGTACGTCGCCCCAGTAGTACCAAGGCCTGCAGAGGATTTCTCTGTGGGCCTTGTTCATTTTTGGCACATTCCTGTCACAGTTGCAGAAAAATATTGGCTTGGTGCCGGCCGCATTCAACCCCAATTCCCTAGAAAACGGCGTAGCGTCGGCCTGAAAAACCCGTCAAATGGTGGTCTACCACAGTGTTTTTGTACCTAGATCACGAAAAGCCGGATCACAAGTCACTAACATGGCCGCTTCCAGTTCGCTTTGCGCAGCGAGCATCCGGTCAAACGGGTCGCGGTTCTCAGAAGCATAGGCGCCGGCCTTGATGGCGTGCAAATAATTTACAGGCAGATGCTCAAACCCGTCGGCAGTAAGCAGTTCGTTGAAGCGAAACAAGGCTTCTGAGGCCTGTTCGAGTTTGCCGAGGCGATGCTTGGTTGCCAATTCCCAGGCGCTGGCGGCACTGACCAGAATCCGATTGCGCTCGTTGGCAATCGCTGCACGCGCCTTGGCAGACAGTTCAGGCGCGTCGGTCAGCCACCAGAGCAGAGCGTGGGTATCGAGCAGCAGTTTCACTTTGCCCCCCACGTGTCAAACTCGGCATCCGGTAGTGGCTCAAAGAAGGCCTCATCTACGCGACAGGCCAGTCGCCCCGGCTGGCGTTTGCCTGAAACGACCGCCAGCGGCATCAGCCGTGCATAGGGAATACCGGCTTTGGCCAGGACGATTTCCTGCCCGGTATGCGCCTGCTCAAGCAACTTGGAGAAATGTGTTTTTGCTTCATGGACATTGATAGTCGGCATCTTGATCACCATGGTTAGTTTAGTCACTGGACTAAGTCTAGCACGAGTTTTTGACGATGCGCTTAGCAAGTTGCGTCAGAAAACTGGCCTGCAACGCTCATAGAATGGCGTTCTACAGAGCACGTGCCGTACAAGCCAATGAATATGGGGGCTACAGGCCTGCCGGTTTTTGACTGAAATCACGGTAAAATCCGCCCCATATGATGACCGCCAAAGTGGACGCGCAGGCCGGCGTCGCGAAACCGATTTTTTCCTACCGCAAGTACTGGGCGAAACGCTTTGGCGTGGCGCCCTTCCTGCCGATGTCGCGCGCCGAGATGGATGTGCTTGGCTGGGATTCGTGCGACATCATCCTGGTCACTGGCGATGCCTACATCGACCACCCGAGTTTCGGCATGGCATTGGTCGGGCGTCTGCTCGAGGCACAGGGTTTCCGCGTCGGCATCATCAGCCAGCCCGACTGGCTGTCAGCCAAAGCCTTCAAGACGCTGGGCAAGCCCAAGCTGTTCTTTGGCGTGACTTCGGGCAACATGGATTCGATGGTCAATCGCTATACCTCGGACCGGAAAATCCGCTCGGACGATGCCTACACGCCCAACGCCGAACCGAACAAGCGGCCGGATCGTGCCGTGGTGGTCTATGCCCAGCGTTGCCGCGAGGCGTATCCGGAAGCAAATGTCGTCATCGGCTCGATCGAAGCCAGCCTGCGCCGCATCGCGCATTATGACTACTGGTCGGACAAGGTGCGGCGTTCGGTCCTGCCCGATTCAAAAGCCGACATGTTGATCTTTGGCAGCGCCGAGCGGGCGCTGGTCGAGTTGTCGCATCGCCTGGCAGCGGGCGAGGAGATTGCCCGGATTCGCGATTTGCGCGGCACCGCCTTCATGGTGCCGCGCGGCTGGTTGCCCGCCGCCGACTGGTCGGAAATGGATTCCACCGACGTCGATGCGCCGGGGCCGCTGATCCGCCATGCCGATCCGTATGCGATGGAGCCGGAAAAAGACAAGGACGCAGTCTGTGTCACGCCGGACGCGGCGGCCGGCAAGCTCATCCGGCTCCAGCCGCCCAGGCGCAGGCCGAGGCTTGATCGGGCGAAGACGGCGATCCGCCTGCCGTCCTACGAACGGGTGGTCAATGATCCGGTGCTGTACGCCCACGCCTCGCGAACTTTCCACCTCGAATCGAATCCGGGCAACGCCCGCGCTCTGATCCAGGCGCATGGCGAACGCGATGTGTGGCTCAATCCGCCGCCGATTCCGCTGACCACGCCGGAAATGGACGGCGTCTTTGGCGCGCCTTTCCAGCGCAAGCCGCATCCCGCGTATGGCGAAGCGAAAATCCCCGCGTTCGACATGATCCGCTTTTCGATCAACATCATGCGCGGCTGTTTTGGCGGCTGTACCTTCTGCTCGATCACCGAGCACGAAGGGCGCATCATCCAGAGCCGTTCGGAGGCGTCGATCCTGCACGAGATCGAGGAAATCCGCGACAAGACGCCGGGCTTTACCGGTACCATTTCCGACCTCGGCGGGCCGACGGCCAATATGTACCGGCTGGCGTGCAAGGATACGAAGATCGAGGCTTCGTGCCGTCGCCTGTCCTGCGTCTATCCCGGCATCTGCGAGAACCTCAATACCGATCACGCGCCGCTGATCCAGCTCTACCGCAAGGCGCGGGCGATCAAGGGCGTCAAGCGCGTGCTGATCGGTTCCGGCCTGCGCTATGACCTGGCTGTGCGTTCGCCCGAGTATGTGAAGGAGCTGGTCACGCATCACGTCGGCGGTTATCTTAAGATTGCGCCCGAGCATACCGAGGCCGGACCGCTGGCGCACATGATGAAGCCGGCTATCAGCAGCTACGACAGCTTCAAGGCGATGTTCGAGAAGTTCTCGAAGGAGGCAGGCAAGGAGCAGTACCTGATCCCGTACTTCATGGCCGCGCACCCGGGAACGACCGATCTGGACATGCTCAACCTAGCGTTGTGGCTCAAGCAGAACAATTTCCGCCTCGATCAGGTGCAGACCTTCCTGCCGACGCCGATGGCCATTGCCACGGCGATGTACCACACGCAGCACAATCCGCTGCACAAAATAACGCGTCGTTCAGCGCCGGTCGAGACCGTGCGCGGCAATCGGCAACGCAAGCTGCACAAGGCGTTTCTGCGTTATCACGATGCCGAAAACTGGCCGTTGCTGCGCGATGCACTCCGGCAGATGGGGCGCGCCGATCTGATTGGTAACGGCAAAAAGCATCTGATTCCCGGTTTTCAGCCGCCGGGAACGGGGCTGAAGCACCGGGGCGTTGGAGTTGCGCAAAAGCCGTGGAGCAAAAAAACTGAAATGCGAACCACCAAGCCACCAAGTACACCAAGACGCACCAAGTAATACCTGGCTGTGGTTTTCTTGGTGAAACTTAGTGCTCTTTGTGTCTTGGTGGTGAGCTTTTAGCCCTCCTTCAAAGGCATCTGTGCTAGAATCGCCTCCTTTTTCAAAGAGTTACCCCTAAATGTCCCGTCCAGTTCGTAACATTGCCATCATTGCCCACGTCGACCACGGGAAGACTACGCTCGTCGATAAGCTGTTGCATCAGGCCGGCAGTTTTTCTGCCCACCAGCACATCGCCGAACGCGTCATGGACTCGAACGATCTGGAAAAAGAGCGGGGCATCACCATTCTGGCCAAGAATCTGGCGGTCGATTACCAGGGCGTGCATATCAACATCGTCGATACGCCGGGACACGCCGACTTCGGCGGCGAGGTCGAGCGCGTGCTGTCGATGGTCGATGGCGTGCTGCTGCTGGTCGATGCCGTCGAAGGCCCGATGCCGCAGACACGCTTCGTCACCAAGAAAGCGCTGGCGCTGGGACTAAAGCCGATTGTCGTGGTCAACAAGATCGACCGCGATGGCGCGCGTGCGGACTGGGTCGTCGATCACACCTTCGATCTGTTCGACAAGCTCGGTGCCAGCGACGAGCAACTCGATTTTCCGGTGATCTACGCGTCGGCGCTCAATGGCTATGCCACGCTCGATCTGGCCAAGCCGTCGACCGACATGCGGCCGATGTTCGAGGCGATTCTCGAACATGTGCCGCCACCGCACGCCGATAACATCGACGGTCCCTTGCAGTTGCAGATTTCAGCGCTCGATTATTCGTCCTACGTCGGTCGCATCGGCATAGGCCGCATCCAGCGCGGTCGCCTGAAACCGGCGCAGCAGATTACCGTGATGTTCGGCCAGGCCGATGCCGACGGCAAATTCGAGCATGGTTCGCCGAAAACGGCCAAGGTCAATCAGGTCTTCGGTTTCCGTGGCATCGAACGGATCTCGCTGGACGAGGCGGTGGCCGGCGACATCGTGCTCGTCACCGGCATCGATGATCTCTCGATCGGCTGTACCATCACCGATAACGACAAGCCCGAAGCCTTGCCGATGCTCAAGATTGACGAGCCGACGCTGAACATGACCTTCATGGTCAATAACTCGCCCTACGCCGGCACCGAAGGCAAGTTCGTCACCAGTCGCCAGATCCGCGAGCGCCTGACCAAGGAACTGCTGACCAATATGGCTCTGCGCGTCGAGGAGACCAGCGAAACCGATTCCTTCCTCGTTTCCGGTCGCGGCGAGTTGCACTTGACGATTCTGCTCGAAACCATGCGCCGCGAAGGCTTTGAACTGGCGGTCGGGCGTCCGAAAGTGATCTACAAGACGATCAATGGCGTCGAATGCGAGCCCTACGAAATGCTCACGCTGGACGTTGAAGAGGTGCATCAGGGAGGCATCATGGAAGCCCTTGGTTATCGCAAGGGCGACCTGCAGGACATGGTTTCCGACGGGCGCGGACGGGTTCGCCTCGAATACCGGATTCCGGCGCGTGGCCTGATCGGTTTCCAGGGCGAATGCATGAACCTGACGCGCGGGACCGGTCTGATGAGCCATGTGTTCGACGAATACGCCCCGGTCAAGGGCGACATGCCCGGCCGTCGCAACGGGGTGCTGATTTCGGCCGAGCACGGCGAGGCCGTGGCCTATGCGCTGTGGAAGCTGCAGGATCGTGGCCGCATGTTTTCCGTTCCGGGCGATCGCCTGTACGAAGGCATGATCATCGGCATCCACTCGCGCGACAACGATCTGGTGGTCAATCCGATCAAGGGCAAGCAGTTGACCAACGTTCGTTCTTCAGGAACCGACGAGGCCGTGCGTCTGGTGCCGGCGGTCGATGTGACGCTGGAGAGCGCCGTCGAGTTCATCGACGACGACGAACTTGTTGAAATCACCCCGAAGAGCATTCGCATGCGCAAGCGCCACCTGATCGAGCACGAGCGCCGGCGCGCCCAGCGCAGCGAGGGCTAGGTTTTCCAACATTCCATCTGCTGATGAGATCTGCCCACTGCGATGCCAAATTTTTTCGCTAGCAACCAGCCCCAGGCTTTCCACGAACTCAGGAAATTGTCGCTGTTCGTCGACCTGAATCCGCGCGAAATGAAAATCGTCAATGGCTTCATGCACCAGCGCCGTTATCTCAAGGATGAGGTGGTCTTTGACGCCGGGGAGGAAGGGCAGGCCATCTATTTCATCCTGGAAGGCAAGGTCCTGGTCTGTCCTCAGGGGCAGAGCGAAAAACCGATCGCCGTCCTTGAGCAGGGCAATTTTTTCGGTGAACTGGCCCTGCTTGATGGTGATCCCCGCGGCGCTCAGGTACGTGCGGCCGAAAACGCTACGCTGGCGGTCTTTTTTCGCGGTGACTTCCTCGGCCTGATGCAATCGCATGCGCTAATTGCCTCGAAAATTGCCTTGCAACTGGCCCGCCACCTCGGCTTGCGTTTGCGCGGGGTGGCTCTGGACAAGCCCGCCCCCTTATGAAACGCGAGCGTTATCGTTCAGGGCCATTCGTCTGGCTGGCGATCATTGCAGCAACCTGTCTGCTGCTCTTTCTCTTTCAGAAAATTCTCTGGCTGGTGGTACCTTTTCTGCTGGCCCTGATCGGCTATTACCTGCTCTACCCCGTGCAGCAGCGTCTGGTACTTGGCGGCATGTCGCGCGATAGCTCGGCGGTTCTGGTCAGTTGCGGCGCTTTTGCTGTCGCCGGTGGCATCATCGTGCTGGCCTTTCCCTGGGTCAGCGCGCATCTCGTTTCATGGCAGGATTCCGCCGCGCGCTACATTGCCGGAGGCCTGCGTTTCATTGCCGAGACGCTGGCCTGGGCCGAGAGCAACTACAGCTTTGCCGCCAGGGCGAATCTGAGCGATCAACTGACGCGGAAGATCGGCGAACTGGGCGACAAGTTCGCCGGAACCTATCTGGCCTCGGCGGCAATGACGGCGGCGGCCTGGTTCCCGTCGCTTCTGCTGGCTCCGTTTCTGGCCTTCTTCTTCCTGCGCGACGGCTGGCGTTTCAAGATGTTCCTCAGCCGCGCCGTACCCAATGCCTTTTTCGAACGTACGCTCTATCTGCTCGATCAGGTGGATTACACGGCCAGGCTCTATTTTCAGGGCCTGATCAAGCTGACCGTGCTTGACGCGCTGTGTCTGGCCTGCGGTCTCTGGCTGATCGGTGTTTCGGCGCCCTTCGTGCTCGGCCTGGCGACCGCCGTTCTGGCCTGGGTTCCGTATGTCGGCTCGATTCTCGGCTGCCTGCTGGTGGTCCTGGTGGCGGCCACCGACTTCCCCGGCGATCCGGCCATGGCCTATGCGGCCATCGGCCTGTTCATCTGGGTGCGCCTGCTCGATGACTTCTTTTTCATGCCGATTACCATCGGGCGCAGCCTGAAACTGCACCCGCTGCTCACCGTGGTGATGATTTTCGTCGGCGGGGCGGTGGCTGGCGTAGCCGGTCTGATGCTGGTGCTGCCGCTGCTGGGCATCGTCATGGTGCTTGGGGAAACCGTCGGCGAGATCGTCACCGACCCGCGCCTGCGGGCGCGGCATGTTTTTGCCAAGCGTCTGAGGCAGCGCCAGGTGACTCGCGACCTGCAGGCATGACCCATTCCCCGGAAACACTTCCCGCGCTGTCCTGATCAAGAATCCAGAGTAAAATCCGCCTATGAGTTATCAAGTCCTGGCGCGCAAGTGGCGACCGAAAACCTTTGACAGCCTGATCGGTCAGGAACACGTCGTGCGCGCCCTGACCCATGCCCTGAACGAACAGCGTCTGCATCATGCCTACCTGTTTACCGGCACGCGCGGGGTTGGCAAGACCACACTGGCAAGAATTCTGGCCAAAGCGTTCAACTGTGAAACGGGCATCAGCGCCACGCCGTGCGGGGTCTGCTCGGCGTGTACTGAAATCGATACCGGGCGCTTCGTCGATCTGCTCGAAGTTGACGCGGCGACCAACACCAAGGTCGACGAGATGCGGCAGTTGCTCGAAAATGCTGTTTATGCGCCGACACGAGGTCGTTTCAAGGTTTACGTCATCGACGAAGTTCATATGCTCTCGAATTCGGCCTTCAACGCCATGCTGAAGACGCTGGAGGAACCGCCGGAACACGTCAAGTTCATTCTGGCGACGACCGATCCGCAGAAAATTCCGGTCACCGTGTTGTCGCGCTGCCTGCAGTTCAATCTCAAGCAGATGACGCCGCCGCTGATTGCCGGCCACCTCAAGCATATCCTCAGCGTCGAGGCGATCAGCGCCGAACCCGGGGCACTGAACCTGCTCGCGCGTTCGGCTGCCGGCAGCATGCGCGATGCGCTCTCGCTGCTTGACCAGGCGATAGCCCACGGTGCCGGCAAGGTCGAGGAAGCACAGGTGCGCGAGATGCTCGGCAGCGTCGATCTCGATTACCTGTTTACTGTCCTTGACGCCCTGCTCGCCGGTGATGCGGCCGGCATGCTGCAGGTCGCCGACCTGATGGCCATGCGCAGCCTGTCGTTTGATGCGGCACTGCAGGAGCTGGCCGCTCTGTTTACCCGTCTGCAGGTGGCGCAACTGGCGCCGCAGGCGGTGGCCGACGATGTGCCCGAACGCGCACGCATCCTGGATCTGGCGGCGCGGCTTGACCCGGAATTCGTCCAGCTCGGCTACCAGATCGCCGTTCATGGCCGCAAGGAATTGTCTCTGGCGCCCGATGATCAGGCCGGTTTCGTCATGACGCTGCTGCGCCTGCATGCCTTCCGTCCGGCTCAGGCCGGTGAGGCGAGCATGCCGCGACCGCTTGCCCAGCCAAGACAAAAAAGTTCGCCTCCGCTTGCTGCACCGGTCGCCGACACGCCGACTGCAGGGCCCGAACTGCCGACCGCGCCTGTTCTCACGGAAACGCCTGTGGCGGAGGCCAAGAAGTTGCCTGTTGAAACCGTGGTTGTTGAAAGCGCAGCGGCGGATGCCAACTGGCACGAAATCCTGCTTGCCCTTAAGCTCAGCGGCATGGCGCGTGAATTGGGACAGCACTGCGAACTGCGCAGCATCGGCAACGACAAGATTGTCCTCGGCCTTTCGCCGATACATCGCCATCTGCAGATGAAACCCGCGCAGGACAAGCTGCAGCAGGCCCTCACCGAACATTTCGCCCGGCCATTGCAACTGGCCATCGAACTGCAGGAGGCGGCTGGCGATACGCCCGCCGCCACCGCCCAGCGGCACAAGCGCGAGCGTCAGGATCAGGCCGTGGCGTCGGTCGAACAGGATGATTTCGTGCGCGAGGTCATCGATCTGTTTGACGCGACACTGATTGAATCGTCCATCAAACCCGTTTAATTCCAGTTGAGGCAAGCAAGATGATGAAAGGCGGAATCGCCGGCCTGATGAAACAGGCCCAGCAAATGCAGGAAAACATGAAAAAGGCACAGGAGCAACTGGCGCTGGTTGAAGTCGAGGGACAGTCCGGCGCCGGCATGGTCAAGGTGCTGATGACCTGTGCGCACGATGTGCGCCGGGTGTCGATCGATCCGGCGGTGATGGATGACCGGGAAATGCTCGAAGATCTGGTGGCCGCGGCCGTCAACGACGCCATGCGCCGTGCCGAACAGCTTTCACAGGAGCGTATGTCCGGCTTTACCGCCGGACTGAATCTGCCGCCCGGAATGAAACTGCCCTTCTGAAGCGCCTTGATGTCTAACCCGTCCAGCCTCGAAGCGCTGATCGAGGCGCTGCGCTGCCTGCCCGGGATCGGCCCGAAATCGGCGCAGCGCATGGCCTACTATCTGATGCAGCGTGACCGCACCGGTGCCCGGCAACTGGCCGATACCCTGCAGCTTGCGCTGCAGGCCTTGCGTCACTGCCAGCGCTGCAATACCTTCACCGAAGCCGAGATCTGCGAACGCTGCCTGTCGCCCCGGCGCGACGCCAGCCTGCTGTGTGTCGTCGAAACGCCGGTCGACATGAACATGATGGAACAGACGCACGCCTACTCGGGTCTGTACTACGTCCTGATGGGGCGCGTTTCGCCGCTGGACGGCATCGGTCCGCGCGAGTTGCAGCTCGATCAACTGCTGGCGCGGGCCAGTGATGGCGTGGTGCAGGAAGTCATTCTGGCGACCAATTTTACCAATGAAGGCGAAGTGACGGCGCACTACCTGACGGAAATGCTGAAAAGCCGTGCTCTCCGCGTTTCACGCATTGCGCGTGGCGTACCGGTCGGCGGCGAACTCGAATACGTCGATGCCGGAACACTGGCGCAGGCCATTCGAGAGCGGAAACCGCTTGCCGAATAGCTGTCTGGCATCCTTTCCCCACTTCAATCCGGGTCGATTTTAGCGTATAGTCCGATACTTATGTTCCCAAAATCGGTTATTTCGTCCCGAGGGTCAGCACGATGAGCAAAGATGGCAAAGTGGATTGCGGCAGACGGCGGCTGATTGTCGCAACTGCCGCTGTCGGCGGAGCGGGTGCGGTGACGGCAATGGTGCCTTTCCTCTCCAGCATGTTGCCCTCGGAACGAGCCAAAGCAGCGGGTGCGCCGGTTGAGGTGGATGTCGGCAATCTGGCGCCGGGACAACTGATCACCGTCGAATGGCGCGGTAAACCCGTATGGGTCTTCAACCGCACCCAGGAAATGCTCGATACCCTGCCCAAACTTGATGATGCGGTGGCCGATCCGAAGTCCGAGGTCAATCAGCAGCCCGAGTATTGCCAGAACGCGACCCGGTCGAACAAGATCAAGCCGAATCTGCTGGTCGTCGTCGGCATCTGCACGCACCTCGGTTGTTCCCCGTCATCCAAGTTCAAGAAGGGCGCCGATGAAGGCATGGCGGCCGACTGGCCAGGCGGTTTCCTGTGCCCCTGTCACGGTTCGACCTTCGACTTCGCCGGCCGTGTTTACAAGAACAAGCCGGCCCCGACCAACCTTGAAGTGCCGCCGCACACGTATCTCACGGATACGCGCATCCTGATCGGCGAAGACAAGAAGGGGGCGTAAGCGATGTCTGTGAACAGCAATTTCGAAAAGTACAAGTCCGACGGTTCGCTGCAGGGAAATCTGCTCGAATGGTTTGACGCGCGTTTCCCGGCCACGTCGCTGTGGCGCGCCCATCTGTCGGAGTATTACGCGCCGAAGAACTTCAACCTGTGGTACGTCTTCGGTGTTCTGGCGATGGTGGTGCTGGCCATTCAGATCCTTACCGGGATTTTCCTAGTGATGTTCTACAAGCCCGACGCCTCGCTCAACGCCAGCGGCATTCCGGTCGCCTTTGCCAGTGTCGAATACATCATGCGCGACGTGCAATGGGGCTGGCTGATCCGCTACATGCATTCCACCGGCGCCTCGGCCTTCTTTGTCGTGGTCTATCTGCACATGTTCCGCGGCATGCTCTACGGGTCGTACCGCAAGCCGCGCGAACTGATCTGGGTGTTCGGCACCCTGATCTTTCTGGTGCTGATGGCCGAAGCCTTCATGGGTTATTTGCTGCCCTGGGGGCAAATGTCGTACTGGGGCGCACAAGTCATCGTCAATCTGTTTTCCGCCATTCCGTTGATCGGTGAGCCGCTCTCGATCTGGATTCGCGGCGATTTCGTGATCGGTGACGCCACCCTGAACCGCTTTTTCTCCTTTCACGTGATTGCTGTTCCGCTCGCGCTGCTTGGTCTGGTGGCTGCGCATATCCTGGCGCTGCATGAGGTCGGCTCGAACAATCCGGATGGTATCGAGATCAATAAGACGGTCGATGCCAAGGGGATTCCGCTCGACGGTATTCCCTTCCACCCGTATTACACGGTCAAGGATATTGTCGGTGTGGTGGTCTTCATGATCGTATTTTCGTCCGTCGTATTCTTTGCACCTGAAGGCGGCGGCTACTTCCTGGAATACAACAACTTCTTCCCGGCCGACCCGCTGAAGACGCCTCTGCACATTGCGCCGGTGTGGTATTTCACGCCTTCGTATTCGATCCTGCGCTCGATGGTCTGGCCCCTGTTTGGTCTGGATGCCAAGTTCTGGGGGGTGGTGGCGATGGGCGCCTCGGTGATGATCATCGGTTTTCTGCCCTGGCTCGATCGTAGCCCGGTGAAATCGATCCGCTATCGCGGCCCGATCTACAAAAGCTTTCTGACGGCTTTCGTCATTGCCTTCCTGACCCTCGGCTATCTGGGTACCCAGCCGCCGTCAGCGGCCGGTCAACTGATTTCGCAGTTTTGCAGTGTCATCTATTTTGCTTTCTTCCTGTTGATGCCCTGGTATTCGAAGATCGACAAGTGCAAACCCGAACCGGAAAGGGTGACCTTCAAATGAAAGCGGAGATCATGAAGAAATTTCTGCTGGCGCTCCTGTTCGTACCGGTCACGGCATTGGCTGCGGGTGCGGCCATGCCTCTCGACAAGGCGCCCAACGTTCAGGGCGATCTGGCGGCGCTGCAAAATGGGGCCAGGTTGTTTGTAAATTATTGCCTGAATTGCCACAGCGCCAGCTTTGTCCGCTACAACCGCCTGACGGAGCTTGGTCTGAGCGAGCAGCAGGTCAGGGACAATCTGATGTTTACCGCCGACAAGATCGGTGAACCGATGCGTATCGCCGCACGTCCGGCCGAGCAGAAGCAGTGGTTCGGTGCGAACCCGCCGGATCTGACACTGGTGGCCCGGGCACGGGCCTCGGAGGAGGGCAGTGGTGCCGACTGGCTGTACACCTATCTGCGTTCCTTCTATCGTGACGAACAGCGTCCGACCGGTTGGAACAATACCGTATTCGCCAATGTCGGCATGCCGCACATCCTGTGGGAACTGCAGGGGCAGCAGGTGTTGAATCATGAAACCCATGCACTGGTCACGGCTGTCCCCGGGCAGTTGTCACGAACCGAGTACGACAAGGAGGTCGCCGATCTGGTGGGTTTCCTGGTCTGGGCCGGTGAACCCGGGGCCGGTTTCCGCAAGCAGCTAGGCTATGGCGTTCTGGCATTCCTGATGATTCTCTTCGGCGTGTCCTATGCGTTGAAGAAAGAATTCTGGAAAGACGTCAAGAAGAATTGAGCATGTTTTAGCAATCGCCTGTTCTCGGGCTACGGCATCGCCGGCATGAACGCCATACAGCGTCTGTTGCCGTCACGGTGCCGGTTCGTATTTTTGGGGTATTGATCATGATGAATCTTTATTCGGGCACAACCTGCCCGTTCAGCCAGCGTTGCCGCATAGTCCTTTATGAGAAGGGCATGGATTTCCAGGTGATTGATGTCGATCTCTTCGCCAAGCAGGAAGACATCGCCATCATCAACCCCTATGGCCGGGTACCGGTACTCGTCGAGCGTGATCTCATCCTGTACGAGCCGAACATCATCAACGAGTACATCGACGAACGCTTCCCGCATCCGCAATTGATGCCGGCTGATCCGATCATGCGTGCGCGTGCGCGTCAGTTGCTAATCACCATGGAACGTGAAGTCTTTGCGCACATCGAGGCGCTGGAGAAAAACATCAAGACAGCCGACAAGGCGCGCCAGATCATCCGCGATCGCCTGACCGAGATGTCGCCGGTATTCGTCAAGCAGAAACACATGCTGGGCGAAGAATTCTCCATGCTCGATGTCGCCATTGCGCCGCTCCTGTGGCGTCTTGACCACTACGCGATCGAATTGCCGAAGTCAGCAGCATCCCTGATGAAGTACGCCGAGCGGATTTTCAGCCGTCAGGGATTCATCGATGCGCTGACGCCGTCCGAGAAAGCCATGCGCCGTTAGTTTTCCTGAAAGACGTCCGGCTGCGTCGCCGGACCTTTCCTTCCTGTAGCGTCGATTTGTTTCGGAATTGACCATGGAACTGCCATCGACCAAGCCCTACCTGATTCGCGCCATCCACGAATGGTGCTGTGATCACGGCTTTACACCCTATATCGCTGTTGTTGCTGACGAGCGTGCCCGTGTTCCGCGCGAGTTTGTGCGCGACGGGAAAATCGTTCTGAACATCGGGCACGAGGCGACCGGGCATCTGAACCTTGCCAATGACGGCATTTCATTCCAGGCCCGCTTCGGGGGTGTGGCGCGCGACATCTCGGTGCCCATCGGCAATGTGGCAGCTATCTATGCCAAGGAAAACGGTGCCGGCATGGCGTTTGAACCCGATAGCGAGGGCCAGGCGGCTACCTCGGTCGGTGCTGCCGAGGATCGTGACCCCGAACCGCCGGTTCCGCCAGCGGGGCGTCCCAAATTGCAGCGCATCAAATAATTCGGGATCGATACTTGCTGCGAGGCGATTTCCTGCGGGCTGCTTCGCGGTCCGCTTTATGGCGAATCGGAATCAAACCGCCCGAACTTGATGCACCAGCCTGAAGCACTGCACCAATGTGCAGCATCGCTCCACTTTCCAGGGGGTCGATGTTCTTCAAGTCCTTGATTTGTCAACATGGCACACCTGTTGCTCAGTCGGGAGCAGGAGTGGGCATCATGCTCAGGCAAGTCAAATAGACCGCTTGTTACGGCAGTGTTGGCTGCGCTTACGGCATCCCAGAGCTTGCCGGACGAAGGGTCCAAACGGTTGTCTGCCCAACACAAGGGGAACCATGAATTACGCACATTTCATCCGGGAACTGGGTCGTGGCAGCGAAGGCGCTCGCAATCTGTCGCTTGAAGATGCGCAGCAGCTCTATGGCGCCATGCTTGACGGCGGTGTGCCCGAGCTTGAACTGGGTGCCATCGCCATCGCCTTGCGCGTAAAATGCGAAACCGTCGACGAAATGATCGGCTTTCTGGCTGCGTCCAATGAACGTCTTTACGCCCTGCGCTGCCCTCCAGGGCGCGTTCGTCCGGTGGTTATCCCGACCTACAACGGGGCACGCAAGGGCGCCAACCTGACGCCTTTGCTGGCCTTGCTGCTGCGGCGTTTTGCCATTCCGGTTCTGGTGCATGGCCTGATCGAGGGCTACGGCCGGGTGACGACAGCACAGATTTTTCGTGAATTCGGCCTGCTACCGAGTGCCAGCCAGTCGCAGGCGCAACAGTCGCTGGACGAAAACGGGCTGGTTTTTGTGCCGCTCTCGGTGATTTCGCCCGGACTTAACGGTCAACTCGCCCTGCGCAGCCGCCTCGGGCTGCGCAACAGCGCGCACAGTCTGGTCAAGATGCTCGATCCGTTCAAGGGCAACAGCCTGTTGCTGGCCGCTGCAACCCACCCTGACTATCTCGATACGATGCGTGAAGTACTCCGTGCCGTAGGCTCGCACGCCCTGCTGCTGCGCGGTACGGAGGGCGAGCCTTTTGCCAACCCAAAGCGGCGGCCGCGTATCGAACATCTGCATGACGGTGTCTGTGACATGCTTTTTGAAGCCGAACACGACAGCCTGAAGACCTTGCCGCACCTGCCCGAAGACTGCGATGCCAAAACCACGGCGGACTGGATGCGGCGTGTGCTTTCCGGCGAGCTGACTCTGCCGCCACCGCTGGCCAATCAATTGGCCTGCTGTCTCTATGCCAGCGGTTATGCAGATGACTTCAATCAGGCCAAAGCCATTGTCGCGGTCGAGGCGGTTGTGTAGCGCTCTGGTGATTTTGGTAGTAGAGAGGTGGAACGGTATAATCCAGAGGCCGTGTAATTTTCTGTGGCAATCTTTAATCATATGTCGTGGTGTGCCTAATGGATATCTTGTCCTTGTTAATTGATCCACAGGTGTGGATTGCCTTCTTTACGCTAACGGCACTTGAACTGGTGTTGGGTATCGATAACATCATCTTCATCTCCATTCTGGTTGATCGGCTGCCTCAGCAATCTCGTGAGAAAGCGCGCAAGATCGGTCTGTTTTTTGCCATGTTCATGCGCATCGGACTGTTGCTTGTTCTTTCATGGATCGTCGGTGCCACAGAGCCCTTGTTCAGTGTGCTGGGCAAGTCTGTTTCACCGCGCGACCTGATCCTGATCGGCGGGGGGGTTTTCCTGCTCTGGAAGAGTACTCAAGAAATTCACCAGTTGCTTGAAGGAGAGGAGGAAGGGCATGTCAGTGCGATCAAAGTGACCTTTTCTGCCATTATTCTCCAGATCATCGTCATCGACCTGGTGTTTTCGCTGGATTCCATCATCACGGCCGTCGGTATGGTTGATAATGTCCTGGTGATGATTGCGGCGGTTGTCGCGTCTGTCGGACTGATGATGCTTTTTGCAAAAAGCATTGGCGGTTTTGTTTCGGATCACCCGACGATCAAGATGCTGGCCCTGTCATTCTTATTGGTAGTGGGCATGGCGCTTCTCGCCGAAGGGTTTGGACACCATGTGCCGAAGGGTTATATTTACTTCGCCATGGCGTTTTCGCTGGGTGTCGAGATGCTAAATTTACGTCTGCGAAAGAAACACTCCAAACCCGTGCGCTTTCACGAACCGTTGAGGCGCAGGGAAGAGTCCTGATCGTCTGTCAGGACTGATGCATTTAAGGGACACATGGACGTCGTACTTCTTGTTTTTCTCGTGTTGCTGAATGGTATTCTGGCCATGTCAGAGATTGCCGTCATCTCCTCACGCAAGTCGCGGCTGCAGAAACTGGCGGATGACGGAAGCCCCGGTGCCCAGTCGGCTCTGGAACTCAGCAATGAGCCGTCCGGATTCCTCTCCACCATCCAGGTCGGCATCACCACGGTCGGGATTCTGAGCGGGGCCATCGGCGAGAGTGCGCTGGCCGATCCGCTGACCCGCTGGTTGGCGGAATTTACGCTACTGGCGCCGTATGCCCGCGGTCTGGCCTTGACTCTGGTCGTGGTCGGCCTGACCTATTTCTCGGTGGTGGTCGGTGAACTGGTGCCAAAGCGCCTGGGATTGCTGGCGCCGGAGAGCATCGCCGCACTGATTGCCACACCGATGAACGTGCTGGCCCGCCTGACCCGACCCGTGGTCTGGTTGCTGTCGTCGTCGTCCAGCATGCTGCTGCACGTCATCGGCGCACGTCATCGGGGGGAGCCGCCGCTGACCAACGACGAAATCAATGTACTGATGGAGCAGGGAGCCGAGGCTGGCGTGTTCCACGAAAGCGAGCAGGCCATCGTCTCCAATGTGCTGCGTCTCGACGAACAGCGCATCGGCGCGATCATGACGCACCGCAACGATATCTACGTGCTTGATCTGGACGAACCGGAAGCGGAGATTCGCCATCGCCTTGCCGAAAGCCCCTACACGCGCATCGTCGTCTGCCGGGACGGCCTTGAGCATATCGTCGGCATCCTGCGTACGGCTGACCTGCTCAAGTTGGCGCTGACTGGCGAGAACCTTGATATCGAACGCTTTCTGCGTCCGCCGCTCTATGTTCCGGAAGGGGTGACCACCACCCATCTGCTGGAGAGCTTCCGCAAGGCACGTCAGCAATGCGCACTGATTGTCGATGAATATGGCGAACTGCAGGGGCTTGTTACGCTGACCGATGTGCTGACTTCAATTGTCGGCGAACTTCCCTCGTCGGATACGACTGAAGAACAGGATATCGTCGAGCGAGTTGATGGTTCGTGGCTGATCGACGGCAGCGTGGCGATAGAACGCCTGAAATCGGTGGTGCAGATCGAAGAAGACCTGCCCGGCGAGGATGAAAACGCGTTCAATACCCTGGGTGGCCTGGTGATGTTCGTGCTAGGCCGGATTCCGGTGGTGACCGATCACTTCGAGGTGGCCGGTTGCCGCTTTGAAGTCGTTGATATGGACAAGAACCGTGTCGATAAAGTGTTGCTGGCCAAGCTGCCGCCACCGCTCGACGTTGAAACTGCGGCGTAATACTCAGCGTAACGCTTCCAGAATGCTCCTGCACGCTTCGTTAAGGTAATCCTTCCTGATCCAGCGGAAGACAACCACAAGATCTTTTTCGGGCTCGACCCAAACGACATTAGCCCCCGCACCTTGGAAGAAGAAACTGCTTGCTGAAGCTGCAGGGACAAGACTCCGGGAATTGTTGAGCCAGATCATGTATCCATAGTCCGGGTTGGGTTTGCTCGGGGTGAGCGCTAACTCAATGAACCGTTCTGACAGGAGCCTCGTGTTTTTCCATACACCCTTCCGGAGCATCAGATAGCCGGCACGGGCATGATCCCGGGAACTGATGAAGATTCCGCCGCCCCAATGCCCACCGCCGGAAACCGAGCTGATGGTCGTGCCTTGGATGACAACTTGTGAATTCCGATATCCGTGCCACTCCCATGTGCTTGAGGCGCTGATGCGATCCATGATGCCCTCGCGGAGAACCTCAGGAAGCGGTTTTCGCCAGAGGCGGAGGAGTGCGAGGCTGGTCACGTTGACCCGCACGTCATTGTATTCGAAGAAAGCTCCAGGATCCTGAAGCTCCCGTTGAGTTCCTTTCTGGGTCTGGGGGTCGCTCTGATAGATATCACGGCCCCTGTCGAGGAAGTCCGGTTTTCCCCACAGGGTTCCTTCCCACTCACTGGTCTGTTGCAGCAGATGTTCCCAGATAATCCGGCTGTTGTGGGGAGAGTCGAAATTACCATCGTCGATCAGCTCGCGCACGGGGCGGGAAAAATCGGGCAAGAGGCCCTTGTCGAAGGCAAGTCCGGCACAGAGCGCCAGATAGCTCTTGGATGCACTGAAAGTCATGTCGACTCGGGAAGTGTCTCCCCACTCCGCTACAATCCGCCCCGCCCGGAGGATCAGCCCGTTAGGCTCCCCACGTTCCCGGATGGGTCCAATGATCTCATTATAGGGAGGTGGTTCGGCCATCTGCTCCATGACAGATATCCGCACGTCTCTTGCCCAAGGAGTTTCGGCTTTTCGGATTTCATCCACTGCGGAACGAAGGCGTCGGCCGTCAAAGCCAGCCGATTCTGGGGGGGTCTGTTCCCATTCGGGGTCTGGTCCTGGAAAATACACGTGTTCCGCCATGAGATTTCCTTTTGACTTGGTTGTTCGTTGACTCGTTACGTTTCTGGTGTGACGTCTATTCTACTGTTGAATCTGCTTTAGATTTATCCAGTTGCTCTCGCATCCATTTAATGAATTGCGTTACTTCGGGTCGCTGTATGTGTCTTTCCGGGCAAACAATGAAATGTGTCCGTACCGCAAGGGCCCAGTCCGTCTGAAAAATCGGGAGTAGCCGACCACTCGCAATATACGGAGCCGATATTTGCAGACTTTCCAAGGCAACGCCAAACCCTTGCGCCGCGGCTTCCAGAGTCAGATAAGAACGATCAAAACGAAAGGCAAAGTGTTCAGGTGTCCCGATCAAACCACGACTGGCAAACCAGGCTGACCACTGTACAACGTTCTTTGTTGATTGGATCAGCGGACATTCGAGCAGGTCTTCCGGACTCCGTATCACTCGCTGTGCAATAAAATCAGGGCTGGCAAGCGGCAGGACATTTTCGTCGAAGACCGATTGGATAACAAGATTGGGCCACTCAGGAATACCGTAGCGGATATCGATGTCAACCTGGCCAAGTGCAAAATCGGAATGATCGGGTGATACCGAAAGTGACAGGGAGATTTCAGGATAGGCCTCGACGAACTCCCTCAGTCTTGGCATAAGCCAAACGCCAGCAAAGGTTGGACAGGAGTGCACATAGAGGGTATTTCGCGCCCCTTTACGTACATCGTTTGTAGCATTACTGATAGCCCCCAGAGCACCGGCCACGCGTTTCAGATAATTTTCTCCTGCATCACTGAGCAAGATGCCGTGTGACGAACGTTCGAACAGACGAAAACCAAGGAACGATTCGAGGTTTGCAATCTGGTGGCTAATGGCCGACGGAGTCAGATGCAATTCCCCGGCAGCTCGCGCAAAGCTCAATCGGCGGGCCACCGCTTCGAAAGCGACCAATGCTGTAAATGGTGGAAGATCGGATCTCATGAAACACCCTAACATGAAATTTATTCATCTCCGCATGAATTTTTAACTCTTGCGCTCACGACCAATAACTATGCAATATTACAACAATGATTTCCAATGACAACAAGGATCCATCAAATGTTACTTAACAATCGCATTGCTATCGTTACCGGCGGAGCCGGAGTCAATGGCCTCGGTTTTGCCACGGCCCGGATGATGTCCGAACAGGGTGCAAAAATCGTCATACTTGATCTTGAGACCGCCAATCCCTCGCAATCCGCCGACCTCCTAGGCAAAGACAATATGGGTGTGATTGCCGACATCACTAACAAGGCGCAGTGCGAAGAGGCTGTCCAGAAGATTCTCGCTCGCTACGGCCGTATCGACATCCTGGTCAATAATGCCGGCATCACTCAGCCACGCAAAACGGTGGACATCACTGACGCTGACTACGACGCCATTCTCGATGTCAGTCTGCGTGGCACCCTGCATATGTCACAAGCCGTCCTGCCGGCCATGCAGAAGCAGAAATCCGGTTCTATCATCTGCATTTCCTCTGTTTCAGCGCAGCGTGGCGGCGGCATCCTCGGCGGCCCGCATTATTCCGCAGCCAAGGCTGGCGTTCTTGGCTTGGCCCGCGCCATGGCGCGCGAATTCGGCGGCGACAACATCCGTGTTAACTGCGTCACACCCGGTCTGATTGCCACCGATATCAACAAGGGAAAAATTCCGGAAGACAAGCGCGCGTCGATCCTGGAGTCCATTCCGCTCGGCCGCATCGGCGAACCGAACGATGTAGCCGGTGCCTGCCTGTTCCTCGCCTGTGACCTCTCGAAGTACTGTACCGGCGTCACGCTGGACGTCAACGGCGGGATGCTGATTCACTGACATGACAAGAATCATTTCGAATGGATTCAGCCGGTCGCCATAATGAACATGAACGTCGCCGTGCTGTTCCTCACCACCTATGTCCCATGGTTCTTCAAAGCATTACTGAGATCCCTGTTCAATGTCGGTCAGGTGGCGGTTCAATGGACATCCCTGCTTTCACCATCCTTGGAGTCAACTCATGAATGACACATCCAGCCTCTCCTTCGATGCTCGCGTTGACAGGCTAAGACTGATCGCCAACGAGCTTCGCCGCCACGTGGTGGACATGGTCTATACGGCGCAGTCGGGGCACATCGGCGGCTCGCTGTCAGCCGCTGATTTTGTCGCGGCGCTGTACTTCGACCTCATGAAGGTCGATCCCGCCAATCCGGGGTGGGAAGAACGCGACCGCTTTGTCCTTTCAAAGGGACATGCTTGTCCGATCTGGTATGCCTCGCTGGCCATGCGGGGCTTTTTCCCCATCGAGGAACTCAAGACGCTGCGCAAGAATGACAGTCGTCTCCAGGGGCATCCGATCGCGACCTACCTTCCTGGTCTTGATGCCTCCACCGGCTCGCTGGGATTGGGTTATGCCCAGGCCGTGGGCATCGCGATGGAAGGCAAGCTGATGCGCAAGAAGGATTACAAGGTCTACGTCGTCCTCGGTGATGGCGAAATCAACGAGGGCGTCGTCTGGGAAAGCTCGCTCGCCGCTGCGAAGTTCCAGCTCGACAATCTGGTTGCCATTGTCGACATCAACAATCTCCAACTGGATGGCACGATCGACGAGGTGTTGCCCACACACCCCATCGACGCGAAGTTCCGCGCCTTCGGTTTTGACGTTCTGACAATGAACGGGCACGACATGGTCGACGTGCTGGTCACTCTCACCAAAGCCCGGAACACACGTTCCGGCAAGCCGGTCTGCGTGCTGGCCCAGACCGTCAAGGGCAAGGGCGTGAGTTTCATGGAAAATCAGCTCGATTGGCACGGCAAAGCCCCCAACGACGAACAATACAAGAAAGCCATCGCAGAACTGAAAGGAGCCCCGCTATGAATTTCCCGGCAGCCACCAGCCCGACCCGCCGAGTGTTCGCGGAACGGATGACCGCTCGCGCGGAGACGGACAAGGAATTCGTGGTCTTCGAATCGGACCTGGCCAAGTCCACGTATTCTTATCTGTTCAGGGACAAGCATCCGGACCGCTACTTCAACATGGGCATCGCCGAGATTGGCACGGCCGCATCGGCCGCCGGCATGGCCGCAGAGGGTCGCAACGTCATCGTCTGCGGCTACGGTGTCTTCATCACCATGCGCGCTCTCGAAGTCATCCGTTCGTTCATCTGCTACCCGCATCTCAACGTCAAGTTCCTCTCAAGCCATGGAGGCCTCACCGCCGCCATCGACGGCGTTACGCATCAGGCCACCGAGGACATCGCATTCATGACGACGCTGCCGAACATGAAGGTGCTCGTCCCGGCGGACAGCGCCGCGGCAGCGGCCGCGCTCGACATTGCCCTTGATACGCCGGGACCGGTGTTCTCTCGCCTTATGCGAGATCCGTTGTTCGAACTGTATGGACCGGGCGAAACCTTTCGCCTGGGCGGATCCAAGGTCGTACGAAAAGGCAAGGACGTCACCATTGCCACTTATGGCGATATTGTCTTCCAGTCCCTTGCCGCTGCCGACGAGTTGGCCAAACAGGGAATCGACGCCGAAGTCATCGATTTCTATTCGCTGAAGCCCTGGGACCAGGCGACGCTGGCCGAGTCGCTCAGGAAGACCGGTGCGCTGGTCGTCGCCGAGAATCACCAGAAGCGCAACGGATTCGGCTATGAACTGGCCGTGTGGGCGTTGCAGAACAATCCCGTACCAGCGGCCCTGATCGGACTGGAAGACACCTTCGCCGAGAGTGGAAACTACCAGATCACACTCGACAAGTTCGGCATGTCGGGGGCCAGGATCGCGGAGACGACGGCCGCGTTGTTGAAGAAGAAATAGGTCAATATTCCTGAAGTTGTCACGTACCAACAAGAAAGGCAAACATTTGAAGATCGTTGTTCTGGACGGATACACACTGAATCCGGGTGACCTGACCTGGTCGGGGATTGAGCAGCAAGGTACGCTGACGGTCCACGACCGGACCGAACCCGATCAGATCTTGGCACGGCTCGCCGATGCCGAGATCGTCTTCACCAACAAGACTCCCCTGATCCGCGAACATTTCGCCGCCAATCCGCAGATCCGTTTCGTCGGCGTACTGGCCACCGGCTACAACGTGGTCGATATCGCCGCCGCCCGGGAACGCGGCATCCCGGTCAGCAGTATTCCGTCCTACGGCACGATGGCTGTCGCCCAGTTCGCTATGGCGCTGCTTCTGGAACTCTGTCACCGCGTCGGTCGTCATGCGGACAGCGTCAGGGCCGGCGACTGGTCCGCTGGCAAGGACTTCTGTTACTGGCTCAACCCGCTTGTCGAACTTGACGGAAAAACACTCGGCATCATCGGCTTTGGTCGGATCGGGCAGGCGTTCGGAAAGATTGCACAGGCATTCGGAATGAATATCCTGGCCGTGGACGAATACCCGGATAAACGGCTCGAATCGGCGACACTCCGCTATACGACGCTCGACGATCTGTATGCCAACGCCGATGTGATCAGCCTGCATTGCCCGCTAGTTGACAACAACTGTGGCATGATCAATCAGGTGGCCATCGGAAGAATGAAGCCTGGGGTGTTGATCCTGAACACCTCGCGCGGCCCGCTGATCAACGAAGCGGAACTGGCTGAGGCGCTTAAATCGGGGCGCGTGGCTGGCGCGGGGGTCGATGTGCTGTCTTCCGAACCGCCTGTTCCGGACAATCCCCTGCTTTCAGCGCCGAATTGCATCGTCACACCACATATCGCGTGGGCAACCCGGGAAGCCCGCACACGGCTGATGAATGTCGCTGCCGACAATCTCGCCGCGTTCCTCAAGGGCAAAGCACAGAACGTGGTCAACTTCTGATGGAGACATGTTATTGTTGCTGAGAACCATTCGATTGTTGGCGGTCTCGGCGGAGCTATTGCCAAACTGCTGATATGCAAACGAGTCATTGCGCACAATTTCCGCCGGATTGCCCTGCCGGATGGCTATTTGGATGCCAGTGTTTTTACTATACTGCATGAACGCCATGCGATCTCGCCGGCGGCAAGGGTGCGGAGCTTAAAATAATGGTTATTGGACGCTGTAGATGGTTGTAACAGGTGTTGTTAAAGCAGTTGCGGTGCAAAAGAGGTAGAACAGGAGACAAGTGTTTTCCTGTGCTGCCGTTTGTTTTACTCACACAAGGAGGTTACACATGAAAAACCAGTTCAAATGGCTCGCGATGACTCTCGCGGCAGGCGTATTTTGTTTTGCGCAGACGGTCTCAGCCCAGGCTCCGCTTAAACTGACGCTTGGCCATAACGCCGCGCCCGGCAATCCAAAAGCACTGGCAGCGCTGAAGTTCGCCGATATGGTCAAGGAGCAGAGCAAGGGGCGGATCACCATTCAGGTTGCCGGTGCTGCACAACTTGGTGATGATTTGACGAACATCTCGAGCATGCGCACAGGCACCCTTGACATGAGCGTCAATTCTCAAGGACCTCTGTCTTCGGTGGTTCCTGAACTGGCCGCTCTGGGTTTGCCTTACGCGTTCAAGACTCAACCGGAAGCATGGAAACTGCTGGATGGCAAGATCGGTGAAGAACTGGCAAAGAAACTGGAAGCCAAAGGCCTGATTCTCCTTGGTTGGATGGATAACGGCATACGCCAGGTTTCGAACAACAAGCGCCCGATCACCAAGCCGGAAGACCTCGTCGGCGTGAAAGTGCGGACACCGCCAGATCCGGCGACCGTCGACATGTTCCAGGCCATGGGTGCCAGCACCCAGCAAATCAATTTCGGCGAACTCTACATCGCAATTCAACAGGGTGTCGTCGACGGCCAGGAGAATCCTCTGGCAAACATCCACTCATCAAAGCTGCACGAAGTCCAGAAATACATCTCGATCACCAATCACAAGTATGAGTCGATGCCTTTCGTGATGAGCGCAATTACCTGGGGCCGTCTCTCGGCTGATGATCGCAAGCTGATCAAGGACGCCGCAAAGGAAGCCACTGCCTTCGAGCGCAAGTTGATGTTTGAATCTGACGAAATACTGATGGCCGAATACAAGAAAATGCCTTCTCTAAAGATAAATTATGCAGATCCGGCAGCTTTCAAGGCCGCTACCCAGAAGGTTTGGGATGATTGGGAGAAGAAACCTTTTGGCGATTTCGTCAAGCAGTTGCGCGCCGCTACCAAGTAAATCACGCAGGGCGGCATGCCTGGACAAGGCTGCCGCCCTTGGTACCTTCCCGGTTGTGTTTAGGATAAGCGAATATGTCAATAAGTGAAAATTGGCCATCTCCGGAAAATGAAGGAAGCTCTCCGGCAAAAGCATTTGTCGTATCTGCTGCCCACTCCATCGAAAACTGGATAGGCCAATTCTGCAGAGCGATCCTGCTGCTTACTGGTCTTTTCCTGCTCGGCATTCTTACGCTTGTCGTCGCTCTACGCTACTGGGGTGGTGGAAGCATCGATTCAGGTTCGGAACTCTCGGCGCTTGTCTTTCCGGTATTTGTCATGGCCGGAATTGTCGAAGCCGCTCGCATGGGCGCCCACGTCGCGACTCAGCTCTTGCTCCACGCACTGAAAAGCCAATGGCGGATACGGCTTGTAGTCCTGATTCATAGCGTAACTGCAGTGGTTTATCTTTACCTTGCCTGGTATGCCCTGCTAAATGCAATCATTGCCCATGACGAGTTGAGTACGACGCTGAAAGTGCCAGGAAGCGTCGGTTACGGTTGCCTGGCGACAGGACTTGCTTTTGTCGGGATCTGCAGCCTTACTGCGATCGTACGGCATACCGTGGGCAAGGAAGAAGTGTTGGTCAATCTCTCAGATGCAGGACCGGGGGTCGTATGAGTCTTATTATGGTAGCTATATTCGGGTTGCTGCTTTTCCTTTCTTTCCCGGTGGCACATTCACTGGTCATCGGATCAACACTCGGCATCATGTGGGGGGGGAACCTGCCCCTGTTTGCCGTAATCCAGCAAATGTTCGCACCAACCCAGAGCTTTCCGCTGATTGCCATCCCTTTCTTCGTGATGTCCGGCGAACTGATGATGTCCGGGAAACTTGGCAGGCACATGATCGATTTCGCAACCGATCTGGTTGGCCGCTTTCGCGGCGGGCATGCCCAGGTCAGCGTGCTCGGTTCGACTCTATTTGGCGGTGTCTCCGGATCTGCGGTTGCCGATGCAACAGCATTGGGTTCGGTTCTCGTTCCATGGCAAAAATCTCTGGGCTACCCGGCAGGATTCTGTGGGGCAACGATCGCCGCCGCCTCGACCATCGACATTCTGATCCCGCCTTCGATCCCATTGATTCTTTATTCGCTGGTCTCCGATGCGTCGATCGGCGCGCTCTTTTTCGCCGGCATCGTTCCCGGCCTGATGCTGGCCATCGGTTTTATGGCCGTGTGCAACATCAGCGCCCGGCTGCGCGGATTTCCATATGATAAGCACCCGATCGCCTGGGGCCAGATGGCAATGCGCGGCCTGTACGCGATGCCCGCTTTGATGTTGCCGGTTATCGTTCTTTTCTCGTTACGTTTTGGCCTGGCCACGCCAACGGAAATCAGTACTATTGCCGTAACTTATTCCATTATCATCTCAGCCGTGCTCTATCGCGACATGAGCTGGGAGCGGATCAAGCGATCCATTTTTTTCGCCGGCACCGCAACCGGCGTGGTCATGCTGCTGATCATGGCATCGATGGTGGCAGGCTGGATACTGACGCTCGATCAGATCCCCGAACAATTTATCGCATGGGCTCAAGGGAATTTCAATTCCAAGACAGGAATTCTGCTGCTGATGAATCTCATCATGCTGGTAGCCGGGATGTTCATCGACCTGCCTGCCGCAATTCTTCTGCTTGGCCCGTTGTTTGTTCCACTCGCTCAGGCTTATGGTATTGATCTCGTCCAACTCGGTGTCATGATGGTCGTCAATCTGGCGATTGGACTCTATTCGCCGCCAGTCGGCACGACACTTTTCATTGGAAGCATGCTCGCCAAAGCCAGTATCGGTGAAACCGTCAAGGAACTGCTGCCCTTCTACGCCGTCGGCTTGACCGTACTTGCGTTGATTGCCTACGTACCCGCTTTCACACTTCACCCGTAGATTCGAGGATACACAATGAAAGAGAAAACAATTGGCTTCATTGGCCTCGGTGCGATGGGGTCGCACAGCGCACGCCTATTAGCCAAGGCCGGTTTTCGTGTGCAGGGGTTTGATCTAAATCCCGTCGCGCTGAAAGCCTTGCTCTCTGATGGGGGTGTCGCCTGTAAAAGTATTTCTGAAGCGGTACATGGCGTAAACCAGGTTCTGCTTTTTGTCGTCAATGGCAAGCAAGCGGAGCAGGTCCTTTTTGGTTCCGGAGGAGTAAAAGAAACCGCTGCGCCGGGCACGACGATCATGTCTTGCGTCACGATGGCGCCAAGCGAGGCCTCAAGAATCGGCGATCTCTGCCGCGAGCAGGGATGGCGGTTCATCGATTCGCCGGTGAGTGGCGGCACGGCTGGAGCTGCACGCGGCTCTCTGACCATCATGGCGGCTGGCGAGACTGCCGCGATCGAAGATTGCCGCCCGATCTACGAAACGATCGGTCAGCGTCTGATGGTCGTAGGAAGCGAGCCCGGACAGGGGGCGATGGTAAAAACCATCAACCAGTTGTTATGCGGAGTGCACCTGGCCGCCGCCGGTGAAGCCATGGCCATGGCCAAGCGCGCCGGACTCGACCTGCAGGCGGTATGGGACGTCGTCAACTACAGTGCAGCCGGCTCCTGGATGCTGAACGATCGGGGTCCGCGCATGGTTGCCAGCAGTTTCGACACCCCGACCAGTGCCGTTGATATTTTCGTTAAGGATCTGGGCATTGTAGCCGATGTTGCACGACAGATGCGCTTTCCTGTGCCGCTGGCAGCGACTGCATTGCAGAGCTTTCTGGGTGTCAGTGGCGCAGGCAACGGCCGTCAGGACGATGCGGCTGTAATGCGCTATTACGAAGGATTCTCGCCTTTGAACGAAAAAGTCAGCTAGGCAAGACGAGCAAGGCAGGGAGCCGAATCAGGCAGGCAGAATCGCAGGATATATTTCTCCAGGAGAATCCCAATGGCGGCTGTCAACGTATTCACCAGTATCAATCGCATTATCCAGGGACGTGGTGCGATCGCCCAGCTAGCCGATGAAGTGTGCCGCTTCAAGGCCAGGAATATACTGATCGTTACCGATTCAGGTCTGGTTGGTACGCCAATTCCGTCGATGGTGAAGTCCTTGCTCAAGGATTACGCAGTAGATATTTACAGCGCCGTGGAACCCGACCCGAGTGTCGAGACGATCAACGCCTGCGCCGCTTACGTCAGGGAGTACAAGTTCGATCTCCTGATCGGGCTTGGCGGCGGCAGTCCGATCGACACGGCCAAATGCGCATCGGTTCTCGCTCTCAATCCGGGATCGGCGGAAGACTATCTGGGCATCGAAAAAATCGAGAGTGCCGGTATCCCAAAAATACTCATCCCGACGACGGCCGGCACCGGCAGTGAAGTGACCAATGTCGCTGTCATGAGCCTGAAGGCGGCGCATACAAAGAAGGGGATCGTCAGCCGCTATCTGTTTGCCGAGGCGGCGATCCTAGACCCCGAACTGACGCAGGGTTTGCCGCCCGCAGTGACGGCGTCAACCGGCATGGACGCTCTGACGCATGCGATTGAAGCATACGTATCGCGCTTCGCGCAGCCGCTGACCGACCATTTTGCGCTTGAGGCAATCCGGCTCATCGGCCGATCCCTGCGCACGGCGGTCTACAATGGTCAGAACATTGATGCGCGCGAAGCCATGTTGACAGGAAGCATGTACGCAGGACTGGCCTTCGGAAGTGCAGCAACCGGGATGGTGCATGGGCTTGCCATGCCACTGGGCGGCCAGTTCAACATTGCGCATGGGATTGCCAATGCAGTGATGCTGCCGCATGTGATGCGCCACAATCTGGTCAGCTCGTTGGATCGCTACCGCGAGGTTGCGATAGCCCTCGGCGAGCGCGTTGAACATCTTTCAGTGAGACAGGGAGCCGAGCGGGCTATTAGCGCAGTTGAAGCATTGTCTGCCGATATCGGCATCCCCGCCTATCTGGATGACCTGTCCCGATCTGGCCAGGGATGGAATGAATAACGTCCGCCAGATACGCCCGAATCCAAGAGATGTGACTTACGAAGGGCTGCTGGCGATTTTGCATGGGGCCTTCCGTCCGTAAGATTTCGAGCGTCACCAGTGGACGGTTTTTTGATGAGCCTTGATGCCACCATGGCGCTTGATTGAGTCGAGGCGAGTGCGGTTCTGTGACATGTGGATCAGGACGGCAGGGTTTCATGAGTGGCATGGCTGGTACGGGTCCATGCCTGATCATCCTTTTCTCCATGCCGAAGGAATGTCCGGCAGCCTTGGATTGGCGAACGCGGCAAATACGTCAGCCAGTCGCATCAGCCTCTATGCCGTCATAGTTCAACCCACAACGACATAAAACCAGACCCGTCAGCAATTTGCGAATAGTCCCTTCCTGCCTGTTCGATCTTAACGACAGTTTCAACGTTTTACGCCATGGACAGTCATGCTGTTGTACTTCGAATTTATTTGTTCAATATTGCATTTTGTTTTGAATGGTGTATTGTATACAGTATATTTTGAGTCTGATCATAATCAGTGTTTTGAGGTTTTCATGGAAAATTCACAAGCTCAGCGCGCCTATGAGGGGATGAAACAGGGGATTCTCAGCCGGGAATTAAAGCCCGGATGCCCGATCATTGAAACTGAGTTTGCCGAGCGCTTCAAGATGAGTCGAACCCCGATACGCGAAGCGATACGTCGCCTTTATGCGGAAGGGCTGGTCGACATCTTTCCGAGAAAAGGGGCTTACATCAAAACCTTTACCAAGCGCGATCTGCTAATGTCGTTTGAGGCGGCAGAAGCGATTGAGGGAATGGTGGCCTATCTTGTGGCCAAAAACATGCTGGAGAAAAAATCTGACAAGAAATGGTTGCAGGAACTGGACGGAATCATGGATCAGATGGACAAGAACCTGAAAGCCAATGACATCCAATCCTGGGCTTCGGGCGACGAGAAGTTCCACAATACCTTGTATCGCATGTGTGACAACGAATACATCATCCAGTCGCTGGAAAGAATTCGTATGCAGTTGAACTATGCGTTGTGGTTTCTCACTCCGTTCTACATTGACAAGAAGCCTTCCAATGCCGAGCACCGCGAAATCATTGTGGCCATCAGGAACGGCGATCCGGAAAAGGCGAGAATCATCTCGCAGAAGCATCGCAACCGGGTCAGGAATGAACTTGAAAGAAGCGCCCCCGAATACATTTTTTGAGCATGATGTCTATTGATTAACCGCCCGGTTACCGGGCGATAACCAGGAGTCCGTAATGTGTGACAAGGCTGAAAGCGAACGCCAACTGATTGCTGAACTTGTTCTGCGTGCGCGCAAGGCGCAGGCGATTGCCGAAGGTTTTTCACAGCGCCGGGTTGATGAACTGGCCGCGGCGGTAGTTTACGCCTTGTCGCGCGCAGACGTTGCGCGCGAAATTGCCGAAATGGCTTATGCCGAAACCGGCATGGGTAAAATCGAATCAAAGATCGCCAAGATGGCGGTCAAGATTCCCGGTTGCTTCTATGATGTGAAGGATCAGAAGACAGTCGGCATCATTGATTACAACCCGGAAACCGGGATCACGATGATTGCCAAGCCAATCGGCGTCATCGGCGCACTGATTCCGAGTACCAACCCCGAAGCAACGCCGATATTCAAAGGCATGCTGGGACTGCGTGGCCGCAATGCCGTTGTCTTCGCCCCGCATCCGCGCAGCAGGAAAACGACCACCCGGGTCGTCGAATTGATGCGCGAGGTCCTGAAGAAGAATGGCGCTCCCGAGGACCTGTTCATTTGCATAGAGAAACCGTCCAAAGGCCTGGCTGCCGAACTCATGCGCCAATGCGATACGATCATGGCGACGGGCAGTGGTGACATGGTGCGCGCGGCCTATAGCTCGGGCAAGCCGTCCTATGGTGTTGGCGTGGGCAACGCGGTCATTGTTGTTGATGAAACCGCCGACATCGACGACGCGGCGAAAAAAATAAGAATTGGCAAGACCGGTGATAACGCCTCTGGCTGTTCGGCTGAAAACTCGCTGGTTATCCAGAAGGGTATTTACGACCGGGTGCTCGCGGCGCTGAAGAAGGAAGGCGGCTATCTGGCGACGCCGGCAGAAAAGGAAAAGCTGCAACAAACCATGTGGCACGACGGTGCGCTGAGCATAGACGTCATCGCCCAGCCGGTCGAAAAAATTGCTGCGGCAGCCGGAATCAGCGTTCCGGCGGGTAGCCAGTTCATCATGGTCGAAGAGCAGGGCGTCGGCGCGGACTACCCGTTCTCGGGCGAGAAGATCTCGCTTGTCCTGACGCTGTACCAATACGACAGCTTTGCCGACGCCATCGCCCAGGTCAATGCCATTACCAACTACTCCGGTCTTGGCCACTCGTGCGGCATCCATTCGTTCGACCGCGAGCACATCATGAAGCTCGGCGAGCAAACGCGAACCAGCCGCGTCGTCGTACGGCAACCGAACGGTAATTCGTGCAGCGGCAACTGGTCAAACGGACTGGCCTTCACCTTCTCTTTGGGTTGCGGTACCTGGGGCGGGAATACGGCGTCGGAAAACATCACGCAGAAACACTATCTCAACATTACCCGGGTTGCCGAGCCGATTAACCGCAGCGAGCCGCCCGAGAAGGAAATATTTGGTGATCTGCTCGATAACATGGTTCTCTGACCACTAAATCGCTGTGGCTATATGCGGTATAGGCAGCACAGGCTCTCCCACATGACGCCAGAATTACCGGGATCTTTATGAAGCATAAAAACTCTAGTCATAATGCCATCGTACTTTAGGCTTGAATCTGCCAGACAAACACTGCGCTGCAATGAAAATCACTTCTTCGTCACCTGGACCGTTGAAAGATCTCAAGGTACTTGAACTTGGGCAACTGATCGCGGGTCCTTTTGCAGCTAAAACATTGGCTGATTTTGGTGCCGAGGTTATCAAGATTGAGCCGCCCATCACGCCGACGGGAACAGGTGGTGACCCGTTGCGCCGTTGGCGACTGCTCAAGGACGGTACCTCGCTCTGGTGGCATGTCCAATCGCAAAACAAACGCTCTTTGGCCTTGAATCTTAAAGAGGCTGAAGCACAAGAAATTGTACGAAGACTGGCAGCGGATGCCGATGTGCTGATAGAGAATTTTCGTCCGGGCACACTGGAAAACTGGGGTTTAGGGCCTGATGTACTGCAGGCACTTAATCCGGGTCTTATCATTCTGCGCATAAGTGGCTATGGGCAGACAGGACCTTACCGCAACAGGCCCGGCTTCGGTGTGATAGCCGAAGCCATGGGCGGCTTAAGGTATCTGACGGGAGAGCCAGGGCGCATCCCTGTACGAGTCGGCGTGAGCATTGGGGACACTCTGGCCGCGCTTCATGGCGTGATTGGCATTTTGCTGGCGCTGCAACATCGTCATGCCACCGTGAGTAATGAGGCACCCAAGGGACGTGGTCAAGTCATCGACGTGGCTCTCTATGAAGCTGTATTTAACTGCATGGAAAGCCTGCTGCCCGAGTACAGTGCGTTCGGTGTCATCCGCGGGCCGGCCGGAAGTGCCCTGCCTGGCATCTCGCCCACTAATGCCTATCGCTGCAAAGATGAGGGCTATGCACTGATTGCCGGCAATGGGGATAGTATCTTCAAGCGCTTGATGGATAGCATAGGCCGTAATGACCTGGCAGATGATCCGACATTAGCGGACAACGCAGGCCGTGTTTCACGGGTCGGAGAGATTGATCAAGCCATAGGCGAGTGGTGCGCGCACCGCACAGTAGATGAAGTGCTGGCGATACTGGATAAAGCGGCAGTTCCTTCCGGGCGCATCTACAGCGTGGCTGATATTGCCGCCGATCCTCACTATCAGGCACGCGGCATGCTTGACAGCGTGCAGATGGACGATGGCAGCATGTTGGCCGTGCCCGGCATTGTGCCCAAGCTTTCCGTAACTCCGGGACAACGCTATCGCCATGCGCCCCGAATCGGTCAGGATACAGATGACGTTCTGCGAGAAATAGGACTTTCGGCAGATCAGATCCAAAGTCTAATAGATAAACGCATCATCTCAAACGATGTTTCAGGAGCCAGAGAATGAAGAAAATTTTCTTCAACGAAGTCGCGACGCGTGACGGTTTTCAGATCGAGCCGACATTTATCCCGACCGACACCAAGGTTACTTTGGTCGATTCCCTGAGCGCATGCGGCTACGCCAAGATCGAAGTCACTTCCTTTACCTCGCCCAAGGCAATTCCCATGCTGCGGGATGCCGACGAGCTTATGGGGCGCATACGCCGCATGCCCGGTGTGGAGTACACCGTGCTGGTGCCCAACCTGCGTGGCGCTGAGCGGGCGCTTGAAGCGAAGGCGGATGAGCTTAACCTTGTCATGTCAGTGTCCGAAACACACAACCTGTCCAACCTCCGCATGCCCATGACGCGCAGCTTTATCGTGCTGTCTGAAGTGATCAGAATGGTTAATGGTTATACGCCCATTAATGTTTCGCTATCGTGCTGTTTTGGTTGTCCAATGGAAGGCGATGTTGCGCAATCCGCTGTACTGGATCTGGCGAGCCGGTTTGCCGATCTCGGCGTACGTGGAATTACGGTCTGCGATACCACTGGCATGGGATATCCGTCACAAGTCGGCCGCATGGTAGAGGCACTGCAACAACGTCTGTTGCAGTTACATCCGCAACTGCAATTGACCCTGCATTTCCACAACACACGCGGCATGGGCTTGGTCAATGTATTGGCAGCCGCAAGAGGGGGTATTACACGCTTCGATGGATCGCTGGGTGGCCTGGGTGGATGCCCCTACGCACCAGGTGCCAGCGGAAATATCAGTAGCGAAGACGCCATTCACATGCTTATCGCCGAAGGCTACGAAACCGGAATCGATCTGAACATGCTTTTGCCAATAGCCCGCCAGATACCGCATATCGTTGGTCATGAAGTGCCTGGTCAAGTCGCCAAGGCAGGGCGAATTACCGACCTGCATACGGCACCTGCCTATGTGGAAGAAATCAGGAAAGAGTGGTCAGATGCTCAAGTTTGAGGATTTGACACGGTTCGGCCGAGACTTGTCTCGACCCGAAAGCGTCGTTATCGGTCGCGACGGCAGCGTTTACACGTCGCACCGTGCGGCGGGGGTTTCTCGTATTGCCCCGGACGGAAATGTCACCTGCATTGGTAATACTCTGGAAATTTGTGGATCGGCCTTCGTGCCCAACGGTATTGCCCTTCTTCCAGGCGGGGATATATTGATCGCAAATATTGGAGATGCGGGTGGACTTTGGCGGCTGGAAAATACCGGGAAGTTACATCCTTACTGCACAGAAATGAATGGCAAACGAATGCCTCCTGTGAACTTTGTTCTCGTCGATGATGAGGGCGAAGTCTGGTTCTCGGTGAGTACCCGCCATTCACCACGGCACCTGGCCTACAGACGCGACATCGCTGACGGTTTTGTCGCTCGCATCGTCAATGATGAAGCAGTGATTGAAGTGGACGGACTGTGCTATACAAACGAGTTCCGTTTCGCCGATAAAGGGAAAACACTGTACATCAATGAGACCTTTGGCCAGTCAGTAAGGCGCTTTCGAAGAAGGGGTAGTAGTGGCTGGGACGATGGCGAGGTATTTGCCCAACTGCCACAAGGTAGCTTTGTCGATGGTTTGGAAATCGATGCCGAGGGTTGTTTATGGGTCGTTTGCATCGTTTCAAATCGCCTGTACAGAATTTCACCGCTGGGCGTACCGCAATTGCTGCTTGAAGAGGCCGATACAGACTGGCTGGCGGAAGTGGACCTTGCAATGCGCTCAGGAAAAATGGGGCGACACCATTTTGACCATAACCCAAGCAAGGTGCTTCGCAACATCTCCAGTGTTACCTTCGGGGGTCCGGATGGCGCTACGGGGTACCTCGGCTGTCTATTGGCCGACCATTTGCTGACGTTTCGGTGGCCCAGGCGTCTTGCGCGCCTCGAATCCGACGCAGGACTCAGATGATTGAACATCCGGCCTACTTGCTGCGGGCTCTGTCGCTCAAGGCGGCGACGATGAATATTGCTCAGAAATACACGATCAGTCGCAAGAGAACTTCGTTCGGAAGAACGAGTCGCCCGGCGTATTTCCCCTTCAATGTGTTGCCAACTTCGCTGATCACTGACCAGCGTGCAGTAGTTGATGAAGCCTCGACAAAAAATAAGCCAGGGATGAGTTTTCCTTCTCTTGCAAGTTGTAACAAGGCCGTCCAAGGACGTCTGGTTTTTCACCCTGCTGTTCCTCATAACTTTAGGAGATAAATCAATGAACCTGAAACGTAAAACCATTGTAAAGTTGATCGCTGTTGCTTTTGCAGGCTGCCTTTGTACTGCGGCCCAGGCACAAACCGTATTGAAGTTCAGCCACACCGACCAGCAGCAGAGTGAACGGCATGCAGCTGCTGTTGTTTTCGCCAAAAAGGTGGCTGACTATACCGAGAATCGTTACAAGGTTAACGTCTTCTGCTGCAGCCAGTTGGGTAACGATCCTAAAAACATTGAGCAACTTGTCGCCGGCGGTATCGACTTCACCGTATCGTCAACCGGCTCGTATGCGCCTCACGTCGACACGCTTAATCTGGCCATGCTCCCGTTCATGTTTGAAAGTTTTGAGCAGGGCTGGAAGTTCTATGACGAATCGAAGTGGCTGAAGGCCCAGTTCGACAAGGCACCGGCCAAGGGTTTCCGCGTGCTCTCGACATGGGAGTCGGGCTTCCGCTGCATGACCACCAAACAGGCAATCAACAGTCCGGCTGATGCCAAGGGCAAAAAAATGCGCACCTTCCCGAATGAAATGATGCGCTTGCTGCTTGAAGACATTGGCTTTGGCGTACAGATCATGCCAATTAACGAAGTCTATCTTGCCATTCAGACCGGCGCCGTATTCGGGCAGGAAAATCCAATCGAAATGATTCATTCGATGAAGTTCTATGAAGTCGCGCCATATGTTGGGCTGACCCGTCACGTTTACAGTCCGCTTCCGCTGACTATCTCGGAAAAAACCTGGCAGAAATTTTCCCCGGCAGATCAGAAGGCGATTTCCAAAGCAGCCATTGAAGCGGGTGGCTGGAATCGAATTGAAGTCAAGGCCAACGAAGCAAGGCAACTGGCTGATATGGCCAGCAAGGGTGCCACGATCAATTCTCCGGACCTCCAGCCGTTCCGCAACGCAGTCAAACCGACTTATGAGAAGGCTAAGGTCAAATATGGTTCTGACGTTGACATTATCTTGGCTGAAGCCGCTGCAGTGCGAAAGGCTCTGCCAGTAAAGAAGTGATTTCTTTGCCTTTACTAAATGAGTTAATCCCCTGGCTATGCTGGGGGACTAATGGCATTCATGTTTTGTCCGGAGAAATACTATGAAATTTGTAGATAAGACCGTCATCCCTTCTGTCGGGCTAATCGGGAGAACCATCAGGACAGCGATAGGTAAGGAAGGAAGTCTGCCTAGTGAACGTTTCACCCTCGGTTTTAGTCACTTCAGCCCTGATCAGGGCGTATCCCCCCCACATGCTCACGCTGAAGAGGCGCTTATCGTACTCGATGCCAAGGGTTGCAAGCTTCACTACGGCCCATCTGAAGCGACCATGAATGATGAATTGCTTCTTGCACCAGGTATGGTGATCAGTGTCGGCGAGGGTGAATGGCACGCTTTCAAACTTGAGGCAGGTGGATTCGCTGATTTGATTTTCTTTTATGCGTCAGTAGATAATATACGTCCAGAGAATAGAGAAGGAATTGGTAAGTAACTCAAGCGCTGATTGGTGTTTTCAGGCGGGCGCCGGGCTAGGGTCCGTCGCATGCCTGTTTCTCGTTGAAAGGGAAAGTCGTGGTAATTGCTGAACACAGCGCTGACTTGAAAACACACGAATTGTTGCCGTGCGGACCGGTACAGGCATTGCCCATTC
>JFJP01037094.1_pt1 | contig 47609 bp, 40 predicted proteins | sample 431651 | NCBI WGS metagenome assembly JFJP01 (sample SAMN02602958, study PRJNA72255) | Microbial mat metagenome, whole genome shotgun sequencing project. | biome: fresh water; feature: sink hole; material: water; isolation source: purple microbial (photo- and chemosynthetic) mats found in... | reverse complement strand
AATTGTTCGAGGGCAAGTTCAGCACCTCGCTTGATATCAACACCAACTACTGACTGGTCTCCGGAAAGCGGTGACTGAGTGGCGATTTTGATGGCCTTGGCATCGGCTGCCGAGGAAATACCGCAAGTCGCCAGGGTCATGCTTGCAGCTACAAACAACGTAAATACTGTGGACATGCTTTTAAACATACTCCCTCCTTTTTAAAAAGAATCAACAGCTGTTTTCGGTTTGCCCGGATAGAAAAATAATGAATTGAAAACAAATTATTACCTTTCTATCTGGGGGGTGGTGCCTTACAGGTATTCTGCTGCAGAGTACTTATGAGAATCGATGCTACCTATTCATGCACAAAAGGTCAAGGAGAGTATTACAATGTGTCGCAATAAAATTTTAATACAATATTGTAGTAATCCTGTTTTATTGGAAAAAACTGCCTCCGTATGAGTTTCCCCCGGAGGGGAAAGGACGTCGGATGCGAATCAAACCCTTGACAAGGGTAATGCTGAAATATATTTAAAATTGAAGAAGTTGCAAAACAATCATGAGCAAAGAAGAGCATTGGCGATTTTCCCGACGCAGATAGCCATTGGTAATCCTCGGAAAGTCGCGGCAGGCCGCAATATATTAAACAAAGGAGAATACATATGGCTGACCAGCCAACAGTTTTCACTCCCGATGTGGATGATGTCGACAATAATGAAAAATCTCTCGTTGTTGCAGAAGACAAGCTGCCGGAGCAACTACTGATCATCCCTCTGCATGACAGGCCGATGTTTCCCAAGATGATGGGCCCGATCATTCTCGAGGATACCGCTCTGCAGCAGGCCATCATGGCCACAGAAGACAAAACGGTGCCACTGTACCTTGGCCTGTTGCTGATGCATCCAACCGAGGACTCCCTGGTTCGAATACCCCAGAGTGCCGATGATTTTTTCCCTGTAGGTGTGGTGGTCCGGGTATTGCAAGTTTCAAACGCTAAAGCTGGTGCGCCCTTACAACTTCTCGTTCAGGCCCTTGAGCGCTTTGATGTGACCACAATGATTTTTGCGGAGGGAGTTTTTCGGGCAGAAGTCCACTACTGGTTCGAGAATCGCGTCGAAAACACTGAAGAGATCAAGGCCTACTCGGTGGCCATCATCGATTGCATCAAGGAGTTGGTGAATCTCAATCCGCTCTTCAAGGAGGGACTGAGTCTGCTTATTGAACGAATCAATCTCAGTGATCCGAGTGCGTTGGCTGATTTTTCGGCTTCAATGACCACCTCCTCAGGTGCTGAAATCCAGGATATTCTGGAAACGGCTGACATCCGTGTCCGTATCGAGGCGGCCCTCGTCCTGTTGAAGAAAGAACTTGAAATCACCAAACTGAAGGCCCAGATTTCCAAACGTATTGAAGATCAGCTCTCCAAACAACAGAGGGAATTCTTTCTCAAACAGCAACTCCAGGAGATCAAAAAAGAATTGGGTCTGGCTAAGGATGAAAGTGAGAGCGAGATTGAAAAATTTCAAAAACGAATGAAGAAACTGGTCCTCTCCGATGAGGCCCAGGGGCGCATAAAGGAGGAGCTTGAGAAACTCCGGCTGCTCGGTCCGTCGTCGGCCGAGTTCAATGTTTCCAGGGCCTATCTTGATTGGCTGACCGTGTTGCCCTGGGGGGTGTACACCAAGGACAATTACAACATCGACAAGGCCGCGGAAATACTGAATCAAGATCATTATGGCCTTGAGGACGTTAAGGACCGTATCCTCGAGCTTATTTCTGTTGGTATTGTCAAGGGCGATATCTCGGGTTCGATTCTCCTCCTCATCGGCCCTCCCGGTGTCGGCAAGACCTCGATAGGTCAGTCGATCGCCCGCAGTCTTGGTCGCGAGTTTTATCGATTTTCTCTGGGGGGAATGCGTGACGAGGCTGAGATAAAGGGGCATCGCCGCACCTATATCGGTGCCATGCCCGGCAAGTTTCTCCAGGCCATAAAGACCTGCAAGACAGCCAATCCATTAATCATGCTTGATGAGATCGACAAAATCGGAGCCAGTTTCCAGGGCGATCCGGCCTCGGCCCTGCTTGAAGTCCTCGATCCTGAACAAAATCGTGATTTTCTCGATCATTACCTCGATGTGCGTTTTGATCTTTCCAAGGTTCTGTTCGTCTGTACCGCGAACCAGCTTGAGACCATCCCGGCGCCGCTCATCGATCGGATGGAGGTGATTCGTCTGCCGGGCTATATCCTGGCCGAAAAGGTGGAGATCGCCAAACGTCATCTGATTCCCAAACAGCTGAAACTGCACGGTCTCACAAAATCGCAGATCACCTTTCCGAAAGGGGTGCTCACCGCAATAGTCGAGGGCTATGCCCGTGAGGCAGGTGTCCGGGGACTGGAGAACTGCATCAAAAAAATCATGCGCAAGACTATCAAAAGGATCATCAAGGATCCTGCGGAGACAGTTCGCATCAACAAAGACCAGCTGACAGATCTGTTGGGCAAGAAATTGTTCACCGAAGATCATGCTTTCAAAAAGCCGCGCGTGGGGGTGGTGACTGGTCTTGCCTTTACCAGCATGGGGGGGACAACCCTGTATATCGAGTCTATCCCGGTTCCAACCGGTCAACCGGGATTCAAACAGACCGGCCAACTCGGTCAGGTTATGGTGGAGTCATCTGAAATAGCCTACAGTTATGTCCGGTCTCTGGTGCGGGGCAATGAACAGGCCTCCGAATTTTTCAAGAAGAATTTCATTCATCTGCATGTGCCTGCCGGGGCCACGCCCAAGGATGGGCCCTCCGCCGGCATTACCATGGCATGCTCCCTTTATTCCCTGGCTATCAATAAACCGATGATTGCCAATACCGCCATGACGGGCGAACTCACCCTCAGCGGCCTGGTCATGCCGATTGGCGGAGTCAAGGAGAAGATTATTGCAGCGACGAGGGCCAAGGTCGCCAGGGTTCTGCTGCCCAAGGAGAATCAGGAAGATTTTGAGTTGCTGCCAAAACATATCCGGGAAGGAATTACACCGCATTTTGTCGCAACCTTCGACGACGTTCTGAAGATCTGTTTCAAGTAACTGCCTTGCAATCTAAAAAAGTCTCCCACGGTTGCCTGCCCGGGGGAGATTTTTTCAGTCATCAGGTCTGCTATTATTCGGGAAGCAGGTCGTAATAATACGTCAGGATATCGGAACGGGTGACAATTCCTATGACCTTGCCGTTATGAACGACCGGCAGATGGCCAATGTTTTCCTTAATCATGATCTGAGCTGCTTTGGCGGGTGCGGCGTCCGGGGCGATGGTTGTGAGGTCCCGTGCCATGAAGGCTTTGACAGAACTGTCCCAATGCTTCTCCTGTTTGATTTTTTTGAAATCCCAGAGCACAACGATACCCAGAAGGGAGTCATCCTCAACGACCAAAACCCCTCGTATCTTTTGTTCGGCCATAATCAGGTGTACTTCCCGCATGGTTGTTTCCGGCGGCACGGTTGTTACCGGAAATGACATGATATCGGAGACCTTGGCCACCTCCTTCTGATCCTTTTCAATTGTATCGATAATCCTCTGCTTGAGGACCTCGGGCGAAAATGCGCTGAATTTCACGGTCGCAGAGCCGGCACCGGAATGACCACCGCCTCCTAAAAGGTTCATCATTGAACCGACGTTTATCCGATCAATACCACTGCGGGCAATAACTGTACTGCGTTCTTCGGCCTCACTGACAAAGATGGCAAAAACGGCATCGGCGTTGATGATCTTCCGGTACATGTTGACGATGCCTGCCAGCATGGTCACCTTGCCTTCGAGATTAACGACGTTGACGGCAATGGTATGATCGTTGATCTTGCGTTTGTCGGTCACCTTCATCATTTCAAAGAGAATCTCTTTCTGGGTCTCTTCATAAGGCGGGTTGAGGAAGAAGTTGGCGACATTGAGATCCGCCCCGTTTTCCAGGAGAAAGGCGGCGGCATAAGCGTCCTCAGCCTTGGTCAGCGGATATGTCAAATGGCCGGTATCCTCATACAGGCCGATCAGCATCACTGTCGATATCAGGGGGGAAAGAGAAATCTTGCGCCGTCTCAATTCCCTGACAAAAAGGGTGACTGTTGCGCCGACGTTGTCCTGGCAGGACCAGGCGGCATCGATATCGCCTTCATGAGGATGGTGATCCCAAAGGTGAATCTCAATATCCCAGCGGTTTTTCAATTTCTCCATTCTGTCGAGACGCTGCCACTTGTCGGTATCGACAATGACCAGTTTGTCGACGAGGGAGTGTTCAACTTCGTGCGGCAGGATGATATTGAAGGCTGTTTTGTGGGTCGAGAGGAACTGGGCGACGTTCGGGTTGACCATCTTGGGAATCACCCCGACTGCATCGGGGTAGAGCAGGGTTCCGGCAATGACCGAGGCCAACCCGTCAAAGTCGGTATTCTTGTGGGTCGTAATGATCTGCATAATGCTAAAAGAGCTTCCTATCTGTATAAAAGAGTTGAATATTGCAGAGGAAATTAATGGCGTTTCCTTGACTCGGGCTTCTTCTTCCCTTATCATATACGACACTGGTTTTTTCACAATGTTTAACACTTGGGAGGAAAGGTTCGATGCTGAAAAGATTAAGGTTACAAAAACGCTTGTTGTTTCTCGGGATAATCCTGACGGCAGTTCCGCTGCTTTTCGCCTTGTGTGTCGTAATTGTCCAGAACAATCAGAGCACCGCAACAGCAAGAACGGAGAGCATGAAGCTCGCCAATGCCGATTTCAGTCATCTCGTGCAGGGGGTGTATACCCTGGCAATCACCCAGCAGGAGCTTATCGAAAAGGAGATTGCCTCATCGCTCAATGTGGCCGAAGATCTAGCACAGAAAAATGGCGGTCTCAATCTTGGATCGGAAGTGGTCAGTTGGGATGCTGTCAATCAGTTGAGCAAGGAAAAGACCGTTGTCTCCTTGCCAAAAATGCAGGTGGGGACAGAGTGGCTGGGTCAGATCAAAGGGAAAGAGACAATTGTCCCGGTGGTTGATGAGGTCAGAGATCTGGTGCAGACTACCTGCACCATTTTCCAGAAGATAAATCCCGCAGGAGACATGCTGCGGGTGGCGACGAATGTCATGCTGGCGGACGGTCAGCGGGCTATCGGCACCTACATCCCGAGCACCAACGCCGACGGGTCAGCAAATCCGGTGATCCAGACGGTAATGAAAGGCGAGACGTTTGTCGGTCGGGCCTTTGTCGTGAATGCCTGGTATATCACAGCCTATAAGCCAATTCTTGATGCCGGCCAACAGATCATCGGCATGCTCTATGTCGGAGTGCCCCAGGAAAGCACAGTCTCCCTGCGCAAAGCGATCATGGAGATGGTGGTCGGTCAGACTGGTAACGTCGAGGTCCTTGACAGCAAGGGGGCCTACGTCATTTCCAAAGGAGGCGGGCAGGACGGCAAGGTTGTCCTGGACCTCAAAGATGCCAATGGCTTGGCCTATGTGCAGGAAATAATTAAAGCCGCACTTGCTCTGGGGCCGGGAGAGGTGGGTGAACTGCAGACCTCCTGGAACGAGAGCAGCACTGAGGAAAGCCGGATAAAATTGTTCAAATTCACCTATTTCAAGAAATGGGACTGGGTTATTGTCGCCAGTACATTCCAGGATGAGATCCTCGGCTCAGCCCAACTCATTGAGGAGAAAGCCCGGGATGGCCTGATCTGGATGGTCGGCCTCGTCCTGCTGTCGATTGTCGTTTCTTCCAGTATCTGGTTTTTCGTGGCCAGGGGAATTGCCCGTCCGGTGCAGGATGCTGTCAACAGGCTGCGGGATATAGCCGAGGGTGAAGGCGATCTGACGATGCGGCTTGAGAGCACGAGCAGTGACGAAATCGGTGAGATGGCTCGGTGGTTCAATGTCTTTGTCGAAAAACTGCAGGGTATCATTACCAAAGTTTCCGGCAATACAGTGGCCGTGGAAAAATCCTCGCAAGACCTCATGGATATTGCCAATGAGATGGCGGAGAAATCCGATGACACCTCTAGTCGGGCCAGTAGTGTGGCCACAGCGGCCGAGGAGATGAGTTCGAATCTGAATGCTGTGGCAGCGGCCATGGAGCAATCATCGACAAACGCCTCCATGGTTTCCAATGCCGCGGAGCAGATGGCCGTAACCTTTGGCAATATCGTCCGAAATGTCGAGAGTGCAACGACGATCTCCGGCAAGGCCGTGGAGCAGACCGCGGGGACCGCCGGCAAAATGGCTATTCTTGGACAGGCGGCCATCTCCATCGGTAGGGTGACTGAGACCATTACCGAGATCTCGGAACAAACGAATCTCCTCGCCCTGAATGCGACTATCGAGGCCGCACGGGCGGGCGATGCCGGCAAGGGATTTGCGGTTGTCGCTAATGAAATCAAGGATCTGGCTCGTCAAACGGCGACAGCCACCCTCGATATCAAGAGGCAGATTGAGGAGATTCAGAGTACTACTTCAGAGACGGTGCGGGAGATTGATCAGATAGCTGATGTCATCTCTCGAGTCAACGATATCGTCGCCAGCATCTCTGCGGATGTCGAGGCGCAGTCCACGTCCACCCAGGAGATAGCCGAGAACATCGCTCAGGCCTCAGTCGGCATTCAGGAGGTCAATGAGAACGTCGGTCAGAGTTCGCGGGTGGCCACCGACATGGCCATGGACATTGCCATGGTGAATACCGCCGCGGAGACTATTTCCGGCAGCAGCGCCAAGGTCAAGACCAGCGCCCAGGATCTGCAGAATATGGCGAGTGAGCTAAGCCGCCTGGTTGGCAGCTTCAAGGTGTAAACGAGGAGCAGCACCCCGGTTCAATCAGAGTCGGGGTGCTGCAGGGTCTGCATTACTTCTGGCGCAGGAAGTTCAGGGCTGAGCCTGCTTTGAACCAGTCGATCTGCTCGGCGTTAAGCGAGTGCTTCAACAGTATATCTATGTGTGAACCATCCTGATGATGCAAGACAGCCCGGACAGTGCTGCCGGGTTCCAGCTCTTTGATGCCCAGCAAGTCGATGCGGTCACCGTCCTGCACTCGGTCGTAGTCTTCTGTGTTGGCAAAGGTCAGCGGCAGAACGCCCTGTTTCTTCAGATTAGTCTCATGGATGCGGGCAAAAGAGCGGGTGATGACCGCCCGTCCTCCCATATGCCGCGGGCTCATGGCCGCGTGCTCCCGGGATGAGCCTTCCCCATAGTTAGTGTCTCCGACTACAATCCAATTTTCTCCGGCCGACATGTAGGCCCGGGCGATTTCGTGATAGGCCAGAATGGACCCATCCAGCGCGTTGACAGCCTTGCCTGCCTCGCCGCTGAAGGCGTTTACCGCGCCACTGAACATATTGTTGGAGATATTGTCGATATGACCGCGGAACCTGAGCCATGGGCCTGCCGGCGAGATATGGTCGGTCGTGCATTTGCCCTTTGCCTTCAATAGCAGACGCAGTCCTATAAAATCCTCAACGTCCCATGCCGGAAAGGGTGTGAGCAGGGCCAGTCTTTCCGAGTCAGGGCTGACCTTGACCTCGAGATGTTTCGAACCTACAGGAGGAGGCGCAAGAAAGCCGCTCTCCTCTCTGACAAAGCCTTCTTCAGGCACCTCTTTGACCCTGCGGGGGGGGATGAGATGGAATGATGAACCATCGGCCGCCTGCAGTTCGGCGGTGTAAGGATTTTCCCTGAAAGTTCCAAGAATGGCGTAGGCCATACACGTTTCGGGACTGGCGATGAAGCAGCAGGTCTCGGGACTGCCGTCATTGCGTTTGGGGAAGTTTCTGTTATATGAGGTAATGATGGAGTTTTTTTCTCCTTTCTCGGTGTCTTCCCGTTTCCACTGGCCGATGCAGGGGCCGCAGGCATTGGCCAGAACCGTGGCCCCAACTGCCTCCAGTTTTTTCAACTGGCCGTCGCGTTCAATCGTTGCCCTGACCTGTTCCGACCCGGGGGTGATCAAGAGGGGTGTTCTGAGTTTGAGGCCCTTTTCAGCGATCTGTTCCGCCATTGCCGCGATTTTTCCCATATCTTCATAGGAGGAATTGGTGCATGAACCAATGAGCACGGCGGAAACCTCAGGTGGATAGTCGCCGGCCTCGATATGACCAGCCATGTTCGTGACGGTCGTGGCCCGGTCGGGCGAGTGCGGGCCGACGATATGAGGTTCGAGAAGATCGAGATCAATTTCGATAACCTCTGCAAAATAGCTCTTCGGGTCGGCCAGGACATCGGCATCGGCTGCCAGGAGATGGGCATATTTCTCTGCCAGATCAGCAGCCTCTGGACGCCCGCAGGCCTCAAGATAGATCTTCATGCTCTGGTCGAAAGGGAAGAGAGACGTGGTTGCTCCCAATTCTGCACCCATATTGCAGATGGTGCTTTTGCCTGTTGCGGAAATACTCTCGAGTCCCTCACCGAAGTATTCGAAGACCCTGTTGGTGCCGCCCGAGCAGGTGAGCTGGGCGAGCAGTCTGAGAATAATGTCTTTCGGGGCGGTCCAGCCCTGCAGCTGGCCTTTGAGATGCACCCCGACAATCCGGGGATGGAGGACCTCCCAGGGCATGCCGACCATCACATCGACGGCATCTGCCCCGCCGACGCCAGACGCGAAGACGCCGAGCCCTCCGGCATTGGGGGTATGCGAATCGGTGCCGAGCATCATCAACCCCGGAAAGGCATAGCGTTCAAGGACTACCTGATGGATGATTCCGGCCCCGGGCAGCCAGCAACCAAAGCCGTAACGTTGGGATGCGGAAGCGAGAAAATCGTAGACCTCCTTGTTCTCCGAGCAGGCGATCGCCAGATCCGTCCGGGCACCCTTCTGAGCCCTGATCAGGTGATCGCAATGGATCGTCACCGGCACTGCCGCCTGGTTTTTTCCGGCCAGCATGAACTGGAGGATAGCCATCTGGGCGGTTGCGTCCTGGAGCGCCACCCGGTCGGGCAGTGTCTTAATATAGGAAACACCGGCGGTGAGATCACCTTCAGAGGGGTTGGCGAGATGGCCATAGAGGATTTTTTCGGCATAGGTCAGCGACCTCCCCAGCCTCTTCCTGACGAGGGCTATCGAGGAATCCATCTTCCGGTATATTGTTTCGATAAAACTGGCTGTTGAATCAACCGAGGTGTTCATAAAGGCTCCTGAAAAAAGATCGCTGCTCAGCAGTGAAGCTGTCGGCTTGGATAATACGGAACACGAAAGGAAGGAGAGCTGATCAGGCCCGGATGTGTTCTTCTTCGATCATTTTGTCAATGAATTCGAAGACTAACTGTCTCTGGGCGGCTGTCGCGTAGGCTATACAGGCACAGTGCAGATTGGTCTGGCTGCGGACAAGCAACTCAAAGCGCACCAGGTTTCTTTCGACCTCGATGCCCATATGGTAGGGGGCGCAGTTCAGGTGTTCCTGTTGTGTAGGAGAGAGGCTGTCGAAGGGGAGTGAAAGCCAGTAGAGACCGACCATCGGCCCCTGTTTCAAATTTCGTTTCAGGTAGGAATCGATATTGTCCCGTTCCATCGGGGATAACTCATCAATGACAATCTGGCGCATCGTTCAAAAAAGAGAAAAAGTTAAGGGAAAATGATTACCGGCGGCGCAGGCCGCTGTATGATCCTGTGTCGCCGGCTGTTTCCTGGCGGCTGAATTTTTCAGGTTGCACAGGATAAATGACTCACGTAAATTTTGCTAGAGATAGTCGGCGGCAATCGCCGACAGTGGGCTGCGCTCGCTCTTGCTCAGAGTCACATGCCCATAGAGTGGCTGGCCTTTGAGCTTTTCCACAGCATAGGACAGGCCGTTGGAGGAGGAATCGAGGTACGGATTGTCGATCTGGTTCGGATCGCCGGTCAGCACCATCTTGGTATTCTCGCCTGCTCGGGAAATAATGGTTTTCACCTCGTGCGGCGTGAGGTTCTGAGCCTCGTCGATGATGATGAACTGGTTAGGGATTGAGCGGCCGCGGATATAGGTGAGTGCCTCGAGTTCCACCTGCTGGTTTTTCAGCAACTGGGCCACCTTCTGCTGGACCGTACCCTCGTCGATTTTGTGATTCATGCGCATAAGGTAGGTGAGATTGTCAAAGATGGGTTGCATCCAGAGACTAAGTTTTTCGTCTTTTGTACCGGGAAGATAACCAATGTCCTTGCCCATCGGGATAATGGGGCGTGAGACCAGCAGTTTTTCGTAGATTTCGAGATGCAGCACAAGTTCAAGACCGGCGGCCAGAGCCAGCATGGTCTTGCCGGTACCCGCCCTGCCGATCAGGGTGACCAGATGAATGTCAGGATTGAGGAGGAGTTCAAATGCCATCCGCTGTTCTTTAGAACGTGAATGGATTGACCAGGCGTCCTCGTATTCGGGATTCAAATGCGCCACAACCTGCTCTGAAAGGGCCCGCCCGAGACCGGTATGCTTGGGGTTCTGTTCATCGCGCAGCAGAATGAATTCATTAGTATAGAAATCAGACGCACTGAGGGTGAGGGTCTCGTTTTTGTGGAAGGCGTCAATGACGGCGGCAGAAACCTGGACTTCACGCCAGCCGGTATACAGGGCATCAACGTCACATTTTTGTTTTTCAAAATCCATGACCTCAATGCCAAGGGCGTCGGCCTTGAGGCGGGAGTTGATATCCTTGGAGACAAAGATGACCCGTTCACCCTGGTTCAGCAGGGATTTGGCAACAGCCAGTATCCGATTATCAGGGACCGTCATGTCCATAAAGGTTCCCGGCATGTTCTCGGATTCAACGGTAATTTTCAGGATTCCGCCATTTTCCATGGCTACCCCGTCCTTAAGAGAGCCATTGGCCCGCAGGCTGTCGAGTTTGCGGATAACCTGACGGGCGCTGCGGCCGAGTTCGTCGTTGTGGCGTTTGAAACTGTCGAGTTCCTCGATGACGGTCATCGGCAGGACAATTATATTATCATCGAAGGAAGTTATCGACTCGGGATTGTGCAGCAGGACGTTGGTGTCGAGGACGAAGTGTTTGGGGGAGGTCATATATCCAGCCAGGTAGTGTCGGAGTTGAGGTTTTCGCAGTTGTCTTCCTGGACAACAACCATGTTTTCAAGACGGATTCCACCCCAGCCGGGGATATAGATACCAGGTTCGACAGTTACGACCATGCCCGCTTTGAGCTGTTTGTGGTTCTGGGAAGATAGTCGTGGGTCTTCATGTACGGCTAGACCTACGCCGTGACCGAGGGCATGGCCGAAAAATTCGCCATAACCGGCGGCTGCAATAACCATCCTGGCAGCCTTGTCCACATCGCTGGCCCGCGCCCCTGCCCTGATGGCCTGCATGCCGGCAAGTTGGGCTCTGCGAACCAAACGATGGAGTTCCAGGTAGCGGTCATCGACTTTGCCCGGGACAAAGGTGCGTGTCATGTCCGAGCAGTAGCCATCCAGGATAAGTCCCATGTCGACGGTCAGGGGGCGGTTCTTCTCGACTTTCATGGCGGAGGGCACGGCGTGGGGCAGGGCGCTGCGATCACCTGAGGCGATTATCGAGGAAAAACTAGGACCTTCGGCACCGTTCTGGCGCATTGCCGATTCGATTGACAAGGCGACATCTATTTCAGTCTGACCGGGACATATCGAGGGGTAAACAGCGGCGAAGACCTGCTCATTGAGCTTTACCGAACGGCGGATGCAGGCGATTTCCTCTTCATCCTTGATGAGCCGCATTTCTTCAACTAGCCCTTTGAGCGGGGTGAGCCGGACTCCGACCTTCTCCAGAACGCCGGTCATTTTCTCGACAGTGGCATGCAAGGTATAGTGGCTTTCAAAGGCGAGGGCCTTGATGCCAAGATCCCCCAGAAGCTGGGGCAGCAGTTTCAACAGGCCACGAGGATAAAGGATGACCTTGGCCCAGTTGACATCCAGCTCGGCCTGGATTTTATAACGAAAATCGGTAAGGAGGAAAATATTGCCTTTCGCCGGGATAAGCAACACACCACTGGTCTCACCGATGCCATGGTCAACTCCGGTGTAGCCGCTCAGATAACGCCGATTCTCTGGTTGCGTGATCAGCATGGCATCGACTTTCCGCCGGCGCAAGACAGCCTGAAGTCTCTGGATTCGATTGGAATAGTTCATGAATATCAGAAATGATGAATGTGGCGGGTGGAGGAGAAAATCTCCCTCTAGGCAGGCTGGGCCATATATTGCCTGATCATGTCCTTGCGTTGATCAAGGGCCTGATTGTATTGGCCGTTGAGATCTGAGAGCATCCTGGCGACCTCCTCTTTGTACTGGGGATGCATGGCCGGGTTGATCGGTGTCTTGCTGGGCTGGCCGCCTCTTTTGGCCATTTGCTGCTCGAGCTGGGCCCTGATGGCGTTATCCAGCTGCTGAATGGTCTGTTCCTTGTGGTTGTTGTACTGTTCAAGAATCTGCTGGAGCTCGGTGCAGATGCCTGCTAAAGGCGAGGAACCGCCAAGGCTTATAATGCCGCGAAGGGCGAGAGAACCGGTTGTTTTTAGGCTTTCATCGCGGGGAAGTGTAACATTCCGCAGGAGCGTTTCGAGCATCCCTTTTCGGATGGCAGACTGCTGTGAAGGGGACTGTTCTTTGAGAACAATGGCCAGGTCCGAAGTCCTGCCGGAGAGAAATTCAGCGGCAAGCCTCATGCCGGTCTTCAATAAATCGTCGTCATCGGGTGTATCGTCGGATGCGGCGGCCATGCGAGCGGCGCGCTCCATAACCATGTCCAGGGTACTCTTGATTTCGGCCATATTGGGGATCCGTTGAGGTTGGAGTTGAGGTTGATCGGTTGTGCCGGATGGGGGAAAATGTACATCAGAGTCGTAAGGAGCGCAAAGGAAAAGCACGGCATGATTTATCGCCTTTGCAGGCGGGCGGCAAAAAACCCGTCGATGGATTCGTCGGGGCGAGGACAGAAATAGCTTTCTTCGACAAAACGTCGAGCCTCTACGGGCAAATAGGGAGAAGGATCCGTAAGGTGAAATTCAGGGAATTTCCCCAGGAATTGTTCGATCACCGTGCTATTTTCCTCGGGTTCCAGCGAACATGTGGCATAGACCAGCAGACCTTCTTGGAGGACGAGACCGGACGCCTTTTCGAGCAACTCAAGTTGCCCGACTTGATAGCGGCTGAGATCTTCTTGCCTTCTGTTCCAGCGGATATCGGGGTGGCGGCCAGTGACACCGGTACCTGAGCAGGGTGCGTCGATGAGGATACCGTGAAAAGACGCGTTGCAGCAATCGGCAAATTCCTGCAGGGTCGTCATGCGACTAACGCATGAGGTCTGTGGGTAGAGCCGTTGAAGGTTCTCGCCGAGTCGCTTAAATCTGTGGGGATCTGGTTCAATGGCGGTGATGTGCAGACCGTATTCCACTTCCTGCTCCGCCAGGTGGCAGGTTTTGCCGCCGAGTCCGGCGCAGGCATCAAGATAGAAGCCGCCTGGAATGAGAGGTTTGAGAAGCAGGGTAGCCAGTTGGGTAGCCTCGTCCTGGACCAGAAAAAGTCCATCGGCATAACCGGGAAGAAGGGCTATCGCCCCCTGGTATTCCGGCAGGACAACGGCATTCGGGGCGAAGGCGCCATTTCTGTTGCTGATGCCCAGGTCATTCAGCAGATCACGGTACTTCTCCCGTGTGATCCTTGTGGAATTTACCCGCAGGACAAGAAGAGCCTCCTGGTTGTTGCAGGCGCAGACGCGTGCGGTCTCCTCTTCACCGAAATGATGTTGCCAGCGTTCAATCAGCCAGGCAGGATGATTGAGGCAGTCGGCACCGGTTAAATCTCTGCCGATTGCCGGCAGGCTTGATTTGCGGCGGATGCTCTCTCTGAGGATGCCGTTGACGAACCCGTGGAGGCGGGCAGGCGTCCGAGAGGCCTTCAGAGCATTGACAGTCTCGTTGACGGCAGCCGATTCAGGTATCCGGTCGAGAAAGAACAGCTGATAAAGACCTACTTCGAGGGCATTCAGGACGAACGGGTCGAGTTTGTGCAGAGGGTGGCGGCTGAGAACTTCGATCAGGATACGGAGATACTGCCGCTGTCGCAGAACTCCGTATACCATATTCATGACCAGCCCTCTGTCCCCCGCCGCCAGTCGGCATTCTTCAACTATTCCTTCAATGAGAGGTTTCAGCGAGAGCCTTGACTGCTCCAGGCGGCAGAGTGTTTCGATGGCGGCAAAGCGGGCGGTCTTGCGGCTTTTAGTCGATTTTTCGGGAATTTTTGGCACAGCAATGCTTTTCAGAAGAGGGGGAAAGAGAAACGAAATGGGTGGGCAGGGAGTCGCCTGGACCGCCGTGGGTAGAGTACTTCTTAACGATTACCTGGAAATTCCCTGAAAGGCAAACTGAAAGGATAGTGAACGGCAGCCAAAGACGGTGGCCTTTAAAAGCCGGATGAGGTTGTGCCGCCGATCTCTGCCGAAAAGGCAGTTGAAATGATCTGATTTGTTGATGATTCAGTTTGTTTCCGGTCTTGAAATGATTACAGGGTGACAGTATACTACCATGTCGTGTCAATTGTCGAATGCCGGAAAAGATTGCATTTGATGGAAAATTCAGTTTATGGTGCTGACTATATCGACAATGCACTCGAAATTTTCGGCAGGAAGTGAAGTATTTTGTCAACAAAAACAGGAGGAAGCAATGAAAAGAATCACATGGTCATTTGTGGCTGTTGTAACGGCGCTGTTTATTTCTGCAAACCTTGCCCAAGCCGCAACGAAAGATGAGGTTATCAAGCGTGGGTATCTGCAGTGCGGCGTTTCAACAGGTATCCCCGGTTATTCCAATCCTGACGCAAAGGGTGCCTGGACAGGCCTGGATGTTGACGTCTGCCGTGCCGTCGCTGCAGCCACTCTGGGTGATGCCAGCAAGGTCAAATACCTGCCGCTCAATGCCAAGGAGCGATTCACCGCCCTGCAGTCAGGAGAGATCGACATGCTCTCACGGGTGACGACGTATACCCTGACCCGTGATTCTTCCCTGGGCATCAATTTTGCCGGGGTCACCTACTATGATGGCCAGGGCTTCCTCGTTTCCAAAAAACTTGGCGTGAAAAATGCTGCCGAATTGAACGGTGCCGCCATCTGCATCCAGGCCGGTACGACTACTGAAGTGAACCTCGCTACCTATTTCAAACAAAATAAGATGGAATACAAACCCATCGTCTTCGATACCTCGGATGAAACAGCAAAAGGGCTCGAAGCTGGACGCTGTGACGTTCTCACCAGTGATCAATCCCAGCTCTATGCGTTGCGGATCAAGCTTGCCAATCCAGATGACTATATTATGCTGCCGGACATCATCTCCAAAGAACCTCTGGGACCCGCTGTTCGCCAGGGTGACGATAACTGGTTCGATATCGTCAAATGGTCTCTCTTTGCGATGATCAATGCTGAAGAGTTGGGTATAACCTCAGCGAATATTGATCAGATGATGACCAGTACTGATGCAACCATTCAGAAATTTGTCGGCAAGGAAGGCATCAAGGGTGAGGGCCTTGGCCTGAAGGATGACTGGGCTACCCAGATCATCAAACAGGTCGGCAATTATGGCGAGACCTTTGACCGCAACGTCGGCAAGGGTTCGCCCCTGAAAATTGAGCGCGGTCTCAACGCCCAGTGGAAGGATGGCGGTCTGCAGTATTCCCCCCCCATGTTGTAAGAGAAAGAACCATTGCCGGGAAGCCTTGTGCTTCCCGGTTCTCAGACAAAGCATCGTATAGACGGTGCGCCAACTCTTTTCTGCTCACGTAAAGTCCATGTCGACACAGAAAAAGAAACACTCCCTGCTCAATAATGCCTTTTTCAGGGAGATCTTCTTTCAGGTCCTGCTGGTCACAGTTATCCTGCTGTTCTTCTGGTTCATTGCCCATAACACCATGGCCAATCTGGACAAGCGGGGAATAGCCACCGGTTTCAAATTTATGTCCCAGGCCTCGGGATTCGGGATCATCCAGCATCTTGTACCCTATGACGAGACGTACAGTTTCGGTTGGACCTTTGTTGTGGGTCTGCTCAACACCATCCTGGTCTCCGGTGTAGGCGTGATTCTAGCGACCTTGATCGGTTTTACAGTAGGTGTTGCCCGGCTTTCCAGCAACTGGCTGATCGCCAAAATAGCCACGACATATGTTGAAATTTTCAGGAATATCCCTCTGCTGCTGCAGATATTTTTCTGGTATGCCATCTGCCGTTCCCTCCCCTCGCCAAGGCTGAGCTGGTCTTTCGAAGATATCATTTTTTTGAACATCCGAGGCGGTTACGTCCCCAAACCAATATTTGAAGAGGGGTTTTCCTGGGTGATCTGGGCCGCGATTCTGGCAATAGCGCTCACCCTCTGCATACGGTATTGGGCAAAGAAACGGCAGGATGCAACAGGCCAGCAGTTCTTGGTCCTGCCTGTCGGCATTGGCTTGATTTTCGGCCTTCCCGTCCTTGCCTTTCTGGTGACCGGAAGCCCCCTCGGCTGGGATCTGCCGACCCTGCAGGGTTTTAATTTTAAAGGGGGAATGACCATTATCCCGGAATTTGCCGCCCTGCTTATCGCTCTCTCGATTTATACCGGAGCCTTCATCGCCGAGGCGGTACGATCGGGAATTCTGGCAGTCAGTAAAGGGCAGACCGAGGCGGCAGCGTCACTGGGGTTGCACAAGAGCAAAATTCTCAGGCTAGTCACTATCCCGCAGGCCATGAGGGTGGTGATTCCCCAGCTTACCAGCCAGTATCTGAATCTGACCAAGAATTCATCACTGGCAACAGCCATCGGCTATCCGGATTTGGTCTCGGTATTCTCGGGAACCACCCTCAATCAGACTGGTCAGGCGATTGAGATCGTCGGCATGACCATGCTGGTCTATCTCTTCATAAGTTTGACGATTTCCTTTTTCATGAACTGGTACAATAAGAAGATGATGCTGGTGGAGAGATAACATATGGCTGTCTATTCTCATTCTCCCGCTGCCGACCTGCCACCACCGAAGAGCGAAGTAGGGATTGTCGGCTGGCTCAAAAAAAACCTCTTCTCCACGCCTGTGAATTCCCTGCTGAGCGTCGTGGCGTTGGCCTTTATCTGCTGGACATTGCCGAAGATTGCCCAATGGGCCCTGATCGATGCCGACTGGTTCGGAACAACCGCTCAAGACTGCTCCCGCGAAGGGGCCTGCTGGGTTTTTGTCATTGTCCGTTTCAATCAGTTTCTCTTTGGCTTCTATCCGAGTTCGGAATACTGGAGGGTCGTGCTTGCCTTCAGTCTGGTCGGTTTCCTGATAGCCTGGCTGCTGATCGAGAAAACACCCAAAAAAGGTCTTGTCGCCTTTATCACGGTTTTCATCTATCCCGTCATTGCCTATATTCTTTTTTATGGCGGGGTGTTCGGCCTTCCAGTTATTGAAACACACAGATGGGGAGGGTTGATGCTGACCCTGATCCTGGCGACCATCGGCATGTTCTGCGCTCTCCCGATAGGCATAATTCTGGCGTTGGGCAGGCGCTCTTCAATGCCGATCGCCAAGTCGGTATCGATTATTTTCATCGAATTATGGCGAGGTGTGCCGCTCATTACCGTCCTGTTTATGTCCTCGGTGATGCTGCCGATCTTCATCCCAGAAGAGATAACCATCGACAAGCTGTTACGCGCCATAATCGGCATTATCTTTTTCGAATCGGCCTACATGGCCGAGGTTATCCGTGGAGGTCTGCAGGCCATCCCAAGAGGCCAGTATGAGGCCGCCGAGGCCCTTGGGCTGTCGTACTGGAAGACCATGTTCTTTATTATCCTGCCGCAGGCCCTGAAAATGGTAATCCCCGGTATCGTCAATACATTCAACGCCCTGTTCATGGATACGACACTGGTGTTGATCATTGGCCTCTTTGACTTCCTGGCTGTCATGCAATCGGCCTTCGCCGACCCGAAATGGCCGGGATTCTCGGTGGAGGGCTATATTTTTGTTGCCTTGGTGTACTGGATCGCCTGTTTTTCCATGTCCAGGTACTCGCAGTATCTTGAACGCAAACTTCATACCGGGCATTGATGCACGGAATTAAGCCGTTGTCAGAAAATAACATGGCCAATTCAATCTTCTGGAACGGCATAAGGAGCCGTAACGAAAAAAAGAAAATGGCCATGTTATTTCGTAACGGCTCCTAACTTTCAGGAATGGATCGAAAATGGATGTGATGGAAAAAGACAATCAGAGTGGCAATGAGGTGATGGTTGAGCTCAAAAGCGTTCACAAGTGGTATGGCGATTTTCATGTCCTCAAAGATATAAACCTCAAGGTCTATAAAGGTGAGAGAATCATCATCTGTGGGCCGTCGGGTTGCGGCAAGTCGACACTTATCCGTTGTATGAACAGACTGGAGGAGCATCAGCGCGGCGATATCATCGTCAATGGAGTCACCCTTGATGACGATCTGAAAGGCATTGATCAGGTTCGCCGGAATATCGGCATGGTCTTCCAGCAGTTCAACCTTTTTCCGCATCTGACTGTTCTGGAAAACTGTTGTCTGGCGCCGATCTGGGTACAGAAGAAGCCCAGGAAGGAGGCGGAGGCCATTGCCCGGAAGTACCTTGAACGGGTGCAGATCGCCAATCAGGCCACGAAATATCCCGGTCAGCTTTCAGGCGGTCAGCAGCAGCGAGTGGCGATTGCCAGGAGTCTGTGCATGAACCCTTCGATCATGCTCTTTGATGAGCCGACCTCAGCGCTGGATCCGGAGATGATCAAGGAGGTCCTGGATGTCATGGTTGATCTGGCAAACGAGGGTATGACGATGCTCTGTGTCACCCATGAGATGGGTTTTGCTAAAACTGTGGCCAACAGGGTGTTGTTCATGGACGCCGGTGAGATCATCGAAGAGAACGAACCGAATGCCTTTTTTGACAACCCCCAGTCCGAGCGAACCAAGCTCTTTCTCAGCCAGATACTTTGATGGCACTTGTTTGGGGCTTTTTCAGTTTTTAACGAACCTCAATCATCCGTTTGGCGTCAATGCCGTAACGTTTCATCCTGTTCCAGATAGTAACCCGAGAGACACCGAGGATCTCGGCTGCCTTTGATTGGTTGCCGCCTGTTCGCTCAAGGATTTCCAGGAGTTCCTGCTTTTCTATTTCCTGCACATTGAAAGCGTTTCGCCTAGGCGGGGGAAGGTGGCCAGACTTCGGCTTCAGAATGGTCTCGGGAAGGTGACCAGGCTGGATCATCTCTTCATGGCAGGTGACAAAGGCATATTCGAAAGCACCTTTGAGTTCTCTCACATTGCCGGGCCAGCTGTGGTTGACTAGGATCTCCATGGATTCCCTGCTTATGCCGGCGATATTCTTGCCGCTTTTCAGACGCATCTTTTGAAAAAAGCGTTCAGCCAGGAGCGGAATGTCACCGACTCTGTTGCGCAGTGGAGGCAGAAAAATGGGAATGACATTGATCCGAAAGTAGAAATCTTTGCGGTAGGATCCCTGCTCAACCAACTGCATCAGATCTTTATTCGTGGCAGAGATAATACGCACATCGGTTGCGATCGGGTTGCTTGAGCCGACCCTTTCGACCACCTTTTCTTCCATCACCCGCAACAGTTTTGTCTGGGTAGGGATCGGCAGATCACCGATCTCATCGAGGAAAATGTCCCCTTTGTTGGCCATTTCGAAACGGCCAACCCGATCTTTATAGGCACCGGTATAGGCGCCTCGAACATGGCCGAAGAGCTCACTTTCAAGGAGAGATTCGGCCAGGCTGGCGCAATTTACCTTAACGAAGGGTTGGTCTTTGCGCATACCGATCTCGTGGATGGCCCGGCTGACAAGTTCTTTGCCTGTGCCGCTTTCGCCATAGATGATCACCGGCGCATCAGATCCGGCAGCGTTCTCGATCATGTCGAAGACCTGCCGCATGGGTGCAGTACTGCCGACAATGCCGTGGAAGTCGTCTTCGGAGTGTAGCTGTTTCCTGAAGGCCTCGATCTGATTTTCTTTTTCTGTTATTTCAGAAAGGTCGGCCAAGGTTTCGACCGCGCCTATCACATTACCTTCGGCATCCCGAAGAATGGCGGCGTTTTTCAAGGCGTGGATGGCCGTACCGTCCTTGCGTCTGATCCGGCATTTCCGTTGTTCTGTTTTGCCCAATCGATACAACGTGCACCAGTGGTCCTCACCCCTGGCAATTGCTTCATTGCAGGCCTCGCAGTGGAGGATTTTGCAGGATCGGCCTATAAGTTCTTCGCGGGAGTAGCCGGTGATCTGCTCAAAGGCCTGGTTGACGGAGACGATGGCGCCGCGCGTATTGACGATCATAATGCCGTCGCGAAGGGTGTTCACCACTGTCTTCCAGTATCCGTCAAGCTCCCGACCTGTCATGCTCCGTCTCCTGTTAAACTTTAACACCTGTAAAGAATAACTGTTTTAACAGCTTAGCACGTATGGCTCCACTCTACTCATCTTTGGGTCCTTTTACAATAATCCAGTTTTTCGCCGTATCGCCTCTAACAGAGGGGAATGAATGCTAAAGAGTTCTTTCTCAATTTATAAAAATACAGTCTGTGCACAATGGCCTGATTGTTGCTTTATGTTTGCAGTTACTATTACGGAGGAGTACAGATAAATTGGCATTAGAAGCTGACATAGTATTGGATTTTAGAAATACCTTTTCCTCGATCTCGCTCCTGAAGATGACAGAGATCTTCGACCGCATGAAGCCGCTGCAGGTCTTGGAGATACGGGGATCGGATCCGGATACCCGAAAAGATCTGCTGAAGGTATTACCGGAGGCTTCGTATGATATCCTGGCAGATGACAGTGAGGATATCAGACACGATTTCTACAAGGTGAGAGTGCGTAAGCGAGGTGTGTGACTGCTGATCTTGTGGGAGATATGGCGCAAGTGGGCGGTAGAGAGTTTTTCAATCTATAACAGACCTGGAGAGGAAAAAGGATATACCCATGCCGGAAAGTAGCATTGCGATAAAAGGAAAAAGGGAAAGTTCATACATTGATATGGTCAAGGAGATTATCCCTGAAGGGGGGAATCTCAATTTGTGTTTGACCTGCGGCGCTTGTGTCTCCGGTTGCCCGGCAACGGGGATGGCAGATATGGATCCACGTAAATTCCTGCGGATGTGTGCGATGGGCCTGGACGAAGAGGTGAAAACCACTCCCTGGGTCTGGATGTGCACCATGTGTCAACGCTGCATTTATGTTTGCCCAATGAAAATCGATATTCCCCAACTGGTATACAATACCAGGGCTACCTGGCCAAGGGACAAACGGCCCAGCGGTATTCGCAATTCCTGCGACATGGCCCTGCGTAATGATTCCAACAGCGCCATGGGCACGGCCCCCGACGATTTTATCTTTGTCGTCGAGGATGTCCTGGCAGAATATCAGGAATCCCAGCCTGAATTCAAAGATATGGTCGCGCCGATTGATAAGCAGGGAGCTCATTTCTTCCTCAACCAGAATTCACGTGAGCCGGTCACTGAGCCGGATGAATTGGTCCCCCTGTGGAAAATCCTCCATCTTGCCGGGGTCGACTGGACCTATGGCAGCAAAGGCTGGGCGGCCGAGAACTATTGCATGTTCCTTGCCGATAATGACAGCTGGGAACATGTCACACGGGTCTCGGCAAAGCAGGCCGACGAGCTCGGGACCAAGGTCTTCCTCAACACTGAATGAGGACACATCACTTTCTCAGTCCGGGCCGGGCTGAAAAAATTTAACATCGAACACAATTTTGAAGTTGCCTCAATTTATCAATATTATGCCAAATGGATCCGGGAAGGTCGCCTGAAGGTAAATTCCGATTGGAACAAGGATTTAGGAGTCACCTTCACTATTCAGGATCCCTGCCAGATTGTCCGCAAGAGTTATGGCGATGCGGTGGCAGATGATCTCCGATTTGTGGTGGAATCGGTAGTCGGCAAGGAAAATATCATTGAAATGACACCGAACAAATCAAACAATTATTGCTGCGGTGGCGGCGGCGGATTTCTTCAGTCGGGATATACCGAAGAACGCCGGGCATACGGCAGAATAAAGTTTGACCAGATAGTATCGACAGGTGCGAATTACTGCATCACCGGCTGTCACAACTGTCATGCCCAGGTCCACGATATAGGCCATCATTTTGGCGGAACATTTAATACCGTGCATATCTGGACATTGATCTGCCTCTCACTTGGCATCCTCGGTCCTAACGAGCGGGCTTATCTGGGAGACGATCTGAAAGAATTAAACGTTTTTCATCCCGAAACAGCCCTGTAAAGAGGTACTGGCAGGATACAGGGAAAAACCCGAACCGTGATGCCTAGCTCCGGAGAGAGAAAAAGCGTATGAGTTTCCAGAAGAGATTGCAGTCAAACGAATTTGTGGTACTGGCCGAAATGCATACTCCGAAAGGGGTGAATATATCGAGGCTGGTAACTGACGCCCGCCGGATCAAGGGCCGGGTCGATGCGGTTGTCGTTCCTGATATGGACAACGGTATCATGCGCATGAGTGCCATGGCTGGTGGGGTGCTTATGCAGCAACAGGGCGTTGAGACGATCATGCATGTTTACTGTCGAGATCGCAACCGCATGGCCATCCAGGGAGATATTCTGGCGGCCCATGTTCTTGGCATCCAGAACCTGATTGTGGTGCATAGCGAAGACATGAGCCAGGGTGATCACAGCGATGCCAAACCAGTCTATGACCTTGATGAAATTGGCCTTATAAAGGCCATCGGTCAGCTGCAGAAAGGCAAGGATCTCGCTGGATTCGATCTTGATGGTGAGCCGAGTTTCATCACCGGTTGCAGTATTGCTCCCTATGCGGATGATGCCGCGCTGGCTGCAGAACTTTCTGTCGCCCGCGAGAAGGTAGCAGCCGGTGCTCGATTCATTATCACGCCACCGGTTTTTGATCTCCAGCATTTCACCTCCTTTCTTGCAAAGGTCAAGGAACTGGGTGTTCCTGTGATTCCCACCGTATTTCTCCTGAAATCACTGGCAATTGCTCAGTATATCGCCAACAGCGAACCTGGGGCGCATATCTCTGATGAACTCATCCGGCGCATTAGAAAATCGCCGGATCGTGAGCAAGAGGGTATCCTGATCGCTGGTGAGACCATTGCGGCCCTGAAGGCCATGACTCAAGGTGTGCTCATCCAGACACTTGGCTGGGAGCACAAGCTGCCGGCTATTCTCGATATTGCAGGTCTCTAACTATTGAAACCCGGCGGTAATTCGATAAAAATGTTGACCGGAGCCGGTGTGTTCGCCTGGTAATCGGTGCAAAAAAGAAGAGCTATGCAGACAATACAATCGCAACACAGCAACAGGGTCCTGGTAATCGGCGGCGGCATGGGTGGCATACGGACGGCCCTTGATCTGGCCGAAGCCGAAAAAAATGTCATCCTGGTGGATAAGGCGTATGCCATCGGCGGCTTGATGACCCAGCTTGATAGAACCTTCCCAACCAACAATTGTGATCTTTGCACCCTCTCGCCAAATCTCTCCGAGGGCAGCCGGCAGGAGTTCATCGAACTTTTGACCATGACCACGGTCAAGGATGTGAAGGGTGAAAAGGGTGATTTTACCGTTTTATTGGAAACTGCACCCCGATATATAAACCTGGATAAATGCACGGCCTGCGGCGACTGCCATAAGAAGTTCCCTGAGTGCGTCCGTTTCACGCCGGGGCTTGATCATCGAGCCCCGACATGTATGCGTTATCCCCAGGCCACACCCCAGGCATTTTCCATAGATCTGGCCAAATGCACTGATGTTGAGGCCTTGATGAAGTGTTGTCCGGCCGGGGCCATCAATCCTGACGATATGGGCAGAAAACGCGAGGTCAGCTGCGGTTCAATCGTTTTTTCTTCGGGTGGCGCCCTGTTCGATCCGAGCCACCTGGATTATCTGGGCTATGCAACCCAGCCCGACGTCGTCACCAGTCTTGAATACGAGCGCATCCTCTCCGCCTCGGGTCCGACCATGGGGCAGCTTGTCCGGCCTTCGAATGGCAAACAGCCGAAGAAAGTCGCCTGGATCCAGTGTATCGGTTCGCGTGGCTTGCAGAAGGGCGCTGGTCAATACTGTTCGAGCGCCTGCTGCATGTTTGCCTTGAAGGAAGCCATCGTCACTAAGGAGCGATTCCAAGATGACATAGAGACGACGATCTTCTTCATGGACATGCGGACCATGGGCAAGGATTACGAACTCTACTACCTCCGGGCAAAAAATGACTTTGGTGTGCGATTCGTCCGCAGTCGGCCGCACAGTATCCTGCGAGAACCTGGGAAGGAGAACCTGAGCCTGACCTACAGTGCCGAGGAGGGTGGCCGTAACCTGACAGAAGAATTTGATATGGTAGTGCTGTCGACAGGTTTTCGGGTGGCTGACGATGTCAAAGAGCTTGCTGGAAAACTGGGTCTTCAACTCAACACCTCCAGTTTCCCGAAAACCGACGGATTCAATCCGGTTGTCACCTCGGTGCCCGGCGTCTACGTCGCCGGTGTCATAGAGAGTCCGAAGGATATTCCGGAGACTATGGTTCAAGCTAGTGCTGCCGCCTGCATGGCAGGCAGAGATCTGGGAATAACCGAGAAGATTGAGTACGAGATTGCGCCGCTGCCTCTCGAAACCTTACTGGTTGGTGAAGAGCCGCGTGTGGGCGTTTTTATCTGCGACTGCGGTGAAAATATCGGCGGTGTGATTGATGTGGCAACTTTGGCAGAATTTGCCGGAACCCTTCCTCATGTTGCCGTTGCAGAGTTGAAGGGTCATGGCTGCAGCCGAGAGTCGATGCAGCAGATAGAGGACACAATCAAGACAGAGCGACTTAACCGGGTCGTGATCGGCGGCTGTTCACCCCGTACTCACGAGGCTAAATTCCAGGAGGTCGTTCGCCGGGCAGGACTTAATAAATATCTTGTCGAGATTGCCAATATTCGCGATCAGGTTACCTGGGTCCATGCCAATCACCCGGATGAGGCGACCGAGAAGGCCAAGGACCTGCTGAAAATGGCGGTCGGTAGTGTTGTTCGCTCGCAGCCGCTGGCTGATCACAGTCTGCCGATGAACAAGAATGTCCTAGTGGTTGGTGGCGGCATCACCGGCATGACTACAGCCCTGCAACTCGCCGAGCAGGGAGTGAAAGTCTTTCTCGTTGAAAAATCGGCAGGTCTCGGCGGTTTCGCTGCAGGTCTTTGGAGAACACTCGAGGGCAACGACATCCAGGCTTTTGTCAAGGATCTCATTTCCAGGACCGAATCACATGACAATATTCAGGTCATAACCCGTGCCATCATCGTCGACCACAGTGGTATGCCGGGCATGTTCAAGACCGGCATGCAGACCGGCAAACAGATGTTCTATAGGCAGATCGAGCATGGTGTTACTATTCTCGCCACCGGGGCTCTGCCGAATCGTCCCCGTCTCTATCTGCTCGATGAATGTGAAGCGGTATCGACCCAGCGTGAATTGCAGAACCTCATTGAAGAAAGTCCCGAAACTGTAAGTTCCTGGGATAACGTGGTGATGATTCAGTGTGCCGGTTCCCGTACTCCTGACAACCCCAATTGTTCGCGTATCTGTTGTCAGAATGCCGTGAAGAACGCCTTGCGGATTAAGGAAATCAACCCGGAAGCACGTATTTTCGTCCTTTTTCGGGATATGCGAACCTATGGCTTCCAGGAAGAATACTATCAAAAAGCTCGTGAATTGGGAGTGATCTTCAGTCGCTACAGCTTGGATAAACCACCCGTGGTTGCAGCTTCCGGCTCAATGGTGGATGTTACCTTTACAGATCCGATCATAGGCCGTCAGATCACTGTCACTGCCGATTGTCTTTGTCTGAGTACTGGCTTGATTGCCGATGAGGATGGAAATGACGAGTTGGCAAGAATCTTCAAGCTGCCCCGTACTGGCGACGGGTACTTTCTCGAGGATCATGTCAAGCTGCGGCCGGTGGATCTGCCGGTTCCTGGTTTCTTCGTAGCGGGCACAGCGCATGGTCCCAAGACTATCAGGGAGAGTGTCGGTCAAGCCCTGGCCGTGGCTTCGCGGGCCCTGACTATGCTCGCCAGGGATTCAATCAATCTCGGTGCCGCTGCAGCCAAGGTGAACCGTGATCTCTGCGCGGCTTGTTTGATCTGCGTAAGGGCCTGCCCCTTCGGCATTCCTTTTATCAACGCCGACGGCTATTCGGAAATCGATCCGGCAAAATGCCATGGCTGCGGTATGTGCGCTTCGGCCTGTCCGGCCAAGGCCATTCAACTTATGCAGTTCGAGGATGATCGGATTATCGCCAAACTGGAAGAACTCTTTGAAAGGAATATCGCATAATGGATACATTTGAACCGGTCATTGTGGCCTTCTGCTGTCATTACTGCGCGTACACGGCAGCCGATATGGCTGGGAGTCAGAGACTCACCTATCCATCCAATGTCAAGATCATCCGGGTTCCCTGCTCAAGCAAGGTGGATGCTCTGCATATCGTCAAGGCTTTTGAAATGGGTGCGGATGGTGTGTATGTGGCAGGCTGCCTGGAAGGTGACTGCCATTTCAAGAATGGCAACACTCGGGCTGCCCGGATGGTGGATTATGTTCAGAAATACATGGATGAAATCGGTATTGAGAGAGAACGGTTAGAGATGGTCATGATGTCCGCCGGCATGGGGTATCGTTTTGCCCAGGTTGCCACAGAGATAACAGAGAAGATCCGTAAACTCGGTCCGAGTTCGATACACGCCGCCATCTGCCGGCAGCACGTCGACACCTGTGCCGTAGTAGTGGAATAATATGAGAGGAGAGTGAACCACAATGATCACTGCTGAACGAAAACCCTTGGAAGAGCTTATTGAGTATGTCAGACCTTTTAAGCGAATTCTGCTGCTTGGTTGCAACGAATGCGTGACGGTTTGCGCCGCTGGCGGTCGTAAAGAGGTCGGGCTTCTCGCTTCCGGCCTGCACATGGCCCTGCTCAAGAGCGGTTCCACTATCGAAATACGCGAGCATACCCTGGAACGCCAGTGCGACCCGGAATATGTCGAGGAACTTGTCCCGATGATCGACGGCGTCGATGCCATCATGTCCATGGCCTGCGGTTGCGGGGTTCAGGAACTGGCCCGTCGCTTCAAAGGAAAACCGGTCTTCCCGGCCGTGAATACAAAGTTCATGGGTGCTTCCGAAAGGCAGGGCGTCTGGGCCGAGCGTTGTCAGGGATGTGGTGACTGCCTGCTCGGCAAGACCGGCGGAATTTGTCCCATTGCCCGATGCGCTAAGCAATTGATGAACGGCCCATGCGGCGGTTCAACCGGTGGACATTGCGAGATCGGCGATGATGTGGACTGTGCCTGGGCCTTGATCTGGGAGAGGCTGAAAGAGCTCGGACAGGAGGAGCGCTTTGTCGAAATCATGCCGGCAAAGGACTGGCGACCGGGTGGAGGCAGTGGCCCGAGAAAGATCATAAGAGAGGACTTGGCAGAATGAAGACTGATAGCAGATTGGAAAAAGTACTGGCCGCAGGCCACCTGGCTGTGACGTCGGAATGTGGTCCGCCCCGTGGGGCTCAGCCCGATAAAGTGCGGGAGAAGGGCAGGTATCTTCATGGAATTGTCGATGCGGTCAATGTTACCGACAACCAGACGGCGATGGTTCGAATGTCGAGCTTGGCAGCCTCTGTCCTGTTGAAACAGGAAGGGTTGAACCCGCTTTACCAGCTGGTCACTCGTGACCGTAACCGTCTCGCCATGCAGGCTGATATTCTTGGAGCTTACTCGCTGGGCATCGACACGATGCTCTGTCTGTCGGGAGATCACACCAAATTCGGCGACCATCCGATGGCGATGAATGTCCATGACATCGACTCCATTCAACTCATCCAGATGGTCAAGGCGATGCGCGACGAAGGCATTTTTCAGGGTGGGGCGGAGATCAAAGGCGCACCGAAGATGTTCATCGGCGCAGCCGCAAATCCTTTTGCCGATCCCTTTGAACTTCGGGTTCTGCGCTTGGCAAAGAAGATTGCCGCGGGGGCTGATTTTATTCAGACCCAGTGCATCTTCAATGTCGACAAATTTGAAAAATGGATGGAGGGGGTCTGTGCCCGCGGTCTTCACAAGAAATGTTATATCCTGGCAGGTGTCACACCGATCAAGTCGCTTGGCGCCGCTCGTTATATGAAAACCAGGGTGCCTGGGATGGATGTTCCTCAGGAGATCGTCGACCGGATGGCTTCTGTACCCAAGGAAAAACAACCCGAAGAGGGAATTAACATCTGTATTGAAACTATAGAGCGTCTTAAGAAAGTTGAGGGTGTTGCCGGTTTTCATATAATGGCCATCGACTGGGAAGAGAAGGTCAAGGAAATTGTTGAGAGGGCAGGACTGTTGCCCAGGCCTCAGGTATAGGCAAGAGCGAATTTCATAAATGTCCGAGGAGGGTTCCTATGAGTGACAAAAAACTCATCCTGGTAGTGGATGATGATACGGATCTGGTGGAAATGGTCACCATGAAACTGGAGAGTAAGAATTTCAGAGTCGCCAAGGCCTACGATGGCATAGAGGCAATGACGAAAATCAAGGAGGAGCGTCCGGCGTTGATAATTCTTGACGTGATGATGCCCAGAAAAGATGGGTATACATTGTGCGACGAGCTGAAAAAATCAGATGAATATAAAGATATAGTCATTATTCTGCTGACTGCCGTCACCGATGCGATCTCTTCGACGAACTATACACACATGGGTGGCAAGACGACTTTGGCCGATGATTTTATTCCGAAACCCATTGACATGGACAAACTGATAGAAATAGTACAAGACAGTTTGTAAAAATTGCTGCTTTCGATCCTCCGGGACTCTCCGGAGGATCTTCTTCTTTACTCTCCAAGGCTGTGATGAGTGGACGTGTATTGTAATGAAACCGAAGGAATAAAGATCAGTATCGGTGGAATCAAGTTCAGTCCGGAACTCGTCCAGTATACGCATTATTGCTCTCTGCCTGCCGAAGATTTACTCATTGATTTTTTCAGATGTTTGACTGAGCAGAAGGTTAACCTGCCGTTTCTGTGCGCCTGCAGCGTGGGTGATGGGATTCGGAACACCTTCTGCCTCGCGGCAAATGATGCGCCTCGGGTAGAAATGCTGCTCAACGCTGACATCTCAGCCGGTGGCCGGAATTGGCGAACTCCTGAGGGTGTATCGCTTCAAGATCAGATGGAGATCATTCGTGGAGTCGGTACTCTGACCCTTTTCCCCCATCGTCGCAGTCTGATACTCCTTGGTCGTGTCATTGAGATTCTGGGAGAATCAGGAATTACAATCCACAGCCTGTGCACCTCGATATCCGCTCTGGCAATCAACATCGATTATCTGCTTCTTGATCAGGCCGTGGAAGAACTCTGTAAAATCGTGGAGTTGCCTAATGACCACGCTCCGTTCCGGCCTGAATTCTGTGTCAGGCAGATAAGCCCTTGACGTGCAAGAACTTCCGGGAATAAACAATGGAGACAATCGCAGTGTATTGGGAGTCGAAAATCCGGATCTACGGATTGGTAAAGCAGACCGGGCTCTCTCTCTCAACTTTAGTTTTTCCCATCGACAAGCTTGCTTACTGGGGGCGACAGATTGCTCTTCTCGGAAGAACCGGTCGGGGTTTTGAAATGGTCAGCCTGCAGCCTCTTGCCCATTCGAGCATGCAGTTTTGCCTGCTGCTTGCGGAGAATGACCAGGAAATACTGCCGTTGCTGGAAAAGGAATTAATTGACGATGATACCGTCTCGCTGCAGACGGTGACTCCCGTGGAGCTCATATATCTGCATGGGCCGCATTTCCAGGATCGATATGGTATTGCAGAAGCTGCATTAGCGCCTCTGCGCAGAAGGAATATTGCCATTCTGGCCACTGGTTGCTCGGGTACCAGCGTGTTTCTCGTTGTCCATGAAAACATGGCGGAGATGGCGGCCGCCTGTCTGACCGAGACATTTGTCATCTGATCGGCTAGCCTGCAGGAAGGCGTACGGGAGACACTGAACACTGCTGCAATACACTATCAAGTGGGTGGCACCAGTTTTTAAGGTTCATTTCGCTGGAACATGTGTTGAAATCATCTTTTTTGGGTAACGGAAATGGAAATATTTGACAAGGAAATCGATTGGCGTCTGCGGGTATTTGATTCCATGTCATTTCCAACGGTTATCCTGCTGCCTGATAAAACCATTGTCGCTGCAAATAAACGATACCTCGAAAAAGCAGGCGTTGATGAAGAACAGATCATTGGCCGATCATGTAAAAACGTCAATCTTAAGTATTTTCCAAACCAGAAATTTTCCTGCAACAACAAGGCCGAATGCCCGTTGGCAAAGGTTCTGAGATATCGAACGGGTCAGTCAGTCCTGCTAAAATACACCGATTTGCATGGAGATCTGGGATGGGAGGAACGGGTCTTTTCGCCGATCCTCGGGGTTGACGGTGAGGTTGATTATGTCATTGAAAGTATAAGAGATGTTTCCCGCATTAAGAACCTTGAAAAAATGTACAGCGGCGTACGGGAACTCATTGATCGGGTGGTTCAGAGTTCTGTAAGCGCCATTATCGCTGCAGATCGGCGAGGACGCATAATCATGATGAATAAGGCGGCCGAGGTTCTTTTCGGACACGCCGCCTTTTATACTGATAATGTCAATATTGAAGGATTTTATCCTCCAGGCGTCGCTCGCGAGATCATGGCAAAATTGCGGGATGAAAGCATCGGTGGAAGAGGCAAATTGCCGATTACAAGGGTCACTATTCTCCATAAGGATGGGACCGAAATTCCAGTGGAGATGACAGCTGTAATTGTCTACGAAGACGGTATGGAGACAGCGACCGCAGGAATCTTCAACGATCTGCGTGAGAGGCAGGAGGTTGAGCGGCAACTCAAGGACGCTCATGCCCAACTCATCCAGTCAGAGAAGTTGGCATCTCTTGGCCGGTTGGCGGCAGGTGTAGCCCACGAAATCAATAATCCTCTGACTAGTATCCTGCTCTATGCCAATCTCATGCGGGAAAAACTGGAAAAGAATCATCCCCTTGAAAAGAATCTGACATATATCCTTGAGGATACCGAACGTTGCAAAGAGATTGTCAAAAACCTTCTGGCCTATAGCCGGCAGACTATTCCCAAAAGGGAGTTCTTCCAATTAAACGATGTCATAGATCAAAGTCTGCGGCTTATCCGTGATCAGAAATTGTTTCTGCATATCAACGTTATAGAGAAAAAGGCAGCATCTCCCTTACTCGTCAATGCGGATAAGAATCAGCTCTGCCAGGTGGTGATCAACCTGATTATCAACGCCATTGATGCCATGGATGGACATGGGACACTGACCCTGAAAACCTTTGAGGATGAGAAGAGCGGTAAGGCTTGTCTTGAGGTGAGTGATACCGGAGGTGGCATATCTCATGAAAATATGTCGAAAATATTTGATCCATTTTTCTCGACCAAAGAACTGGGGAAGGGAACTGGCCTCGGCTTAAGCATGGCCTATGGCATGATGGAAGAAAACCATGGGCGAATCTTTGTGAAGACAACTGGCCCACAGGGGACGACGTTTGTCCTTGAGCTACCGGTGGTGGCCATGTCGGAAATAATGATGTTTGATTCGATCGGCTAGTCGGAGGATATGATGAACAGTCTTGAAATGTCGGGTGAGGTGGAAAAACCGCGCATCCTTGTTGTTGATGATGAGGCGCGTATTCGTGACGCCTGCCGGATGGTCCTTGAGGAGATGGGCTTCGAGGTGGACTTGGCCTCCGATGGTGCACAGGGCCTGGAAAAAATTCGGCAGAGGCATTTTGATATTGTCCTTGCTGATCTGATGATGCCGGTTCTTTCTGGTTTCGATGTCCTGTTACAGGTCCGTGAGCATCATCCTGACACGGTGGTTATTGTCATCACCGGCTATGCCACGGTGGAACATTCGATCGAGGCCATGAAGAAAGGGGCTTTTGATTTTATCCCCAAACCCTTCACACCGGATCAACTCCGGGCTGTCGTCAGTAAGTCGATCAAGTATACTCGGGCCCTGCAGGATATTAGCGATAGCAAATCCCGGCTCAGGGTGATGGTTAACCGTTTGATGGACGGGGTTTTGACCACGGACAAGGAAAAGCGGATTGTCCTGGCCAATCCTGCATTCCTGCAGATGCTTGATCGCTACGGGGAAAATGTTCTGGGGAGCAGGGTGGAGGATGTTTTTCAGAATGAGACACTCGTCCGGATGATTGATCAGGCCCTTGCCATGCCCCCTGATACTTTCACCGAAATTGTCCAGGAGTTGGTTTCCGGAGGTAAGGATGGTCAAAGCGAGAGGATACTGAGTGCACGCTGTGCCCCGTTTCGCGGTAGAACAGGCCTGAATCTCGGGACTATCACTGTCCTCCATGATGTAACAGCTGTGAAGAAAATCGACCGGATGAAATCGGATTTTGTCTCGATGGTCTCCCACGAGATCCGCAGCCCGATGAACTCGCTGCTTATGCAGATGAAGGTCATCCTCGATGGTCTTGCCGGTGAAGTCACCGATAAGCAGCGTGAGATCCTCGAACGGGCCTCCGGTAAAATCCAAAATTTGACCTCGATGGTTTCAGAACTTCTCGATCTGGCGCGTATTGAAGCCGGTCTCGTGGCTAACGAAAAAGAGTCTATCGAGATTCCGGCATTCCTTGAAGAACAGATTGCCTTTCACAAGGCTGCGGCGAATGCCAGAAATATAGACCTGTCTCTTGAGAAATTGCCTGTCCTTCCGGCAATTCTTGCGAATCCCCAGGGAATGGAAGAAGTTTTTACCAACCTGATTACCAATGCAATCAAATATTCGCCGCCGAACAGCCGTATTTCTCTTTCTGCGGGCGTTGAGAATGACTATGTCGCCATAACGGTCCGGGACACCGGATTCGGTATCCCGGAAGAGGATCTGGAAGAAATATTCACCCGATTCTATCGGGTGAAAGACAGCAATACCCGTCAAATACATGGTACCGGCCTGGGTCTAGCCATTGTCAAAAGCATCGTCAATGCCCATCACGGCAGTATCAAGGTGGAAAGCAAGATAGGGCAGGGCACAGCCTTCACCGTCTTTCTCCCGCATTCACGGTCATGATCCCTGGCCTCTGGGGTATCGGAGGCCAGGGTGACGTTCACTCCGTCACAGCCCTCTTTAAAAGTTGAAGATTTTCGATTCTGCTGCCATATCAATGAGATGAGGGCCACCGTCCAGCACCATATTGGTGTGAAAACCTGCTTCGTCGAGGTTCCTGTTCTTGGCGCAGGGAGTGCAGACACCCACCGGCACTTCATTCTCCACCAGATATGGCAGGTAATCAGCCGGGCAATCACCGGTCACAGTTTTTTGACTGCCGTCTCGATCTTTCATGGCCCAGTCGACGGCACTGTCAATGAGGAAAATGTTCACTTGATGACCTTTGCCGTGGGCAATTTTGGCAAACTGGAAACAGCGCGTGGCTTTCTCGTTGTTATTCTCTCGCAGGACAAACAAAAATTTTTCCATTTCTTCTCCTCTTAGCCCTCAGGGGCATGCATGGTGCTCTCGGGTTTTCTGTTGCACAGCACAAGACAGAATCAGCAGATCAGGGCAGCAGAGACAGCGGTCACCAGGCCCTTTATCCCTTTACCTCCCTTTTGAACATATACAACATACGCCCAAGGGGTAGCGGTTGTCAACTGGCAGGCAACAGCCACGATCCGAATTTAGCCGCCTCAGTGTACCAGGTCAGGGTAGACGTCAATTCCACATGAAAGTCCCTGCCATGCAAACGGAAAAAGGCAGGTTCTCCGAGTCGAAAACCTGCCTTTTCTGTTGATAAGCCGTGGAAAACTATCCGGCCTGTTCTAAAGCGACAGCCACTGACACAGAAGCACCGACCATCGGATTGTTGCCCATGCCGATTAGCCCCATCATCTCTACGTGAGCCGGCACTGACGAAGATCCCGCAAACTGGGCATCCGAGTGCATACGGCCCATGGTGTCGGTCATGCCGTATGAGGCGGGGCCGGCGGCCATATTGTCCGGATGCAGGGTGCGACCGGTACCGCCGCCGGAGGCAACAGAAAAGTATTTCTTGCCCTGCTGGATGCATTCTTTCTTATAGGTCCCAGCGACCGGATGCTGGAAGCGGGTGGGGTTGGTAGAATTACCGGTGATAGATACATCGACTCCTTCGAGGTGATTGATGGCCACACCCTCTCGGACATCGTCAGCACCAAAACAACGGACCTTGGACCGCTCCCCGTTTGAGTAGGGGGTTTCATTGACAACCTGCAATTCACCGGATGCATAATCGAATTGGGTCTGGACATAAGTGAAACCGTTGATCCTCGAGATGATCTTGGCAGCGTCTTTGCCAAGACCGTTGAGAATGACCCGTAGAGGTGATTGACGCACCTTGTTTGCCGAGCGGGCTATGCCTATCGCCCCTTCCGCTGCAGCGAAGGATTCATGGCCAGCGATAAAAGCAAAGCATTGTGTTCCTTCTTTTAAGAGCATCGAGGCAAGGTTGCCGTGGCCGATGCCGACCTTGCGGTCGTCTGCGACCGAACCGGGAATGCAGAAGGCCTGCAGGCCTTCGCCCAGAGTGGCAGCGATATCCGCTGCTTTTTTCTCGCCTTTTTTGATGGCGATAGCCGCTCCGAGGGTATAGGCCCAGCAGGCGTTCTCAAAGCAGATTGGTTGGATTCCCTTGACGATGGCGGCCACATCGACGCCCTTGGCGAGACAGAGATCCCTGGCTTCTTCCAGGGTCTGCATGCCGTATTTCTTCAGGACCGGGGTAATCTGGCCGATCCGCCTGTCGTAGCTTTCAAACAGTGCCATGGTGATTCTCCTTATTCATGTCGCGGGTCGATGGTTTTCACGGCTTCCTTGAAACGGCCATAGGTTCCTGATGCACCCTGCAATGCTTCGGCGGGATCGACGCCCTTCTTGATGGCATCCATCATCCGGCCGAGATTGACGAAGGAGTAGCCAATGATTTCATCGTTGGCGTCGAGCGCGATTTCTTTGACATACCCCTCCGCCATTTCCAGATAGCGCGGGCCCTTGGCTTTGGTACCGTACATGGTGCCGCAGACCGAGCGCAGGCCCTTGCCGAGATCCTCAAGCCCCGCGCCGATTGGCAGGCCGCCCTCGGAGAATGCCGATTGACTTCGACCATAGACGATCTGCAGAAAAAGCTCGCGCATCGCCACGTTGATGGCATCGCAGACCAAATCAGTGTTGAGAGCCTCAAGGATAGTTTTGCCGGTAAGAATCTCCGAGGCCATGGCAGCCGAGTGGGTCATGCCGGTACAGCCGAGAGTTTCGACCAAGGCTTCCTCAATAATACCCTTCTTGATATTGAGTGTGAGTTTACAGGCTCCCTGCTGCGGAGCGCACCAGCCGACGCCGTGGGTGAGTCCGTTGATGTCACTGATCTCTCTGGCTTTGGTCCATGTGCCTTCCTGAGGGATTGGCGCCGGACCATGGTTGGTCCCCTGCGCAACCCTGCACATCTCCAGTATTTCAGAAGAGTATTGCATACTGTTCTCCTTCGGTTGAAGTGGGTTTTGGAAAATTCCTGGCTGGCAGCGGGCCCGTCAGTCAGGCGGTCCGCTCTCAGCCAGGGGATTGTCTTATGATTTTTTTTCAGCAGTCATAAGGAAAACAGGAAACGATCTTTCACTGCCATGACTGCCTGGTCGACGGATAGTGTGGACGGTAGATGTCTCGATAGCCAAAAGGCCGAGCATCTCAAGATCCCTGGCCAATTTCTGTCGATTAAAGCCATGGTGCATGACCCCATCGGGATTGTCTTTGTGAAAAGAACCGTCTTCTTCATCGAGGTCGGCGAGGGCAAGGATGCTACCCGGTTTCAGACAGGCACATAATTTTGCCAGAACTGCCTGGACATTTTCGAGGTGATGGAGGGTCATGGCCGAGAAGATCAAGTCAAATTCCCTGTTGAAGTCATCCTGATGCAGGTCGAGAAGATGAGGAGAGACATTCGTGATGCCCTGTTCACTGATCTTGTTTCGGAGAATCTCCAGCATTCCAGCGGAAGAGTCGGCGGCAACGAGTGAACCGAGACTCGGTGCGAGTTTCAGGCCGACGAGACCAGTACCGCAACCGTATTCCATGGCCTGCATACCTGTGTGCAGCGGTAATCGGGCTATGCCGGCTGCAATGGCATCGGCCAGCTCAATGCGACGTTTTTCTTGATCCCAGTTGCCAGCGGCCCTGTCAAATCTGTTTTCTGTCATATCAAAGCTCGATAAAAGATTGGAAGAGATCGCCATCGGTTTCAATTTTCACTCTGTTGCCGATGATTGCCCGATAACTTGCAGCCTGCATTTCGGCAAAGGCGGGAGCGAAGGATCGCAGTTCGGATAAGGTGGTGGCGGTGATCTCCGCCAGTCTCTTGCGCTTAAAGGCAGTATCGATACCGCTGAGGTATTCGTTCCTGGCGGTGGCAGCCCGGGATGCGGGACTCTGGTGCGGATTGAAACTCCCGTATGTGCCGATAATGAGCTGCTCCATAATAGAATCCGGCAGATCGAGTTTGGCGATCAATTCGGGGATGGCCGCATAGGCCTCATAGGTTCTGCGTACCTGGGGGTCGCGATAGCTGATGTAGGCAATATTGCCGCTTATCTGGCTGAACTGGATGAAGCAGCCGTAGGCGCCTCCCATCTGGCGTACGGTATTCCAGAGATAATCCCGGGACAAAAATGTCTTGAGCACCTCGAAATGGCCGTTGTAACCCTCACCGTCTTTTAACAGACTGCCGCCCTGAACGGCGAAGACGACCTCTGCCGAGGTGATGAAGGCCTCATGGTCGGAAAGTGGCAATGGCGGTAGGCTGCACGTGCTGATCGGCTCTGCAGCCAGGGCCTGCGGGATGAGGTGGCCAAGATCGGCAACTTTGTCGAGCTCTTTGCGATCGGTGGTGACGGCGATAAGCAGATTGTTGCGGTTAAACAGCAGGTTTGCCATTTTTTGAAGACCGGCGAGGAATGATTCTTCCATCTCGCTGTAGTTCAATGCAAGTTTCTTCGCCGCCAGGTAGGCCGTCGAGCCGTTGAACATCTCGGTATAGCGGCCAGCCAGGCTCAGATGGGCAAATACACGGGCTGCGGGCAGGTTGTAGCCCTCGCTCTGGGCCGAGTGCTCCGCCCAGGCAAATTCCCTGCCGACGATTTCCCGGATGCGTGTCCGGTCTGCAAAGGAGACATCGGACAGAACTTCGGAAACCAGTTGCAAACTTCTTTCGAGGTATTCCGGCAGGCATTTAAGATGCAACCAGAGCACCGGGCGGACGGTGTCGGGTTCGGCTCTCTTGCTGTAAGTTGTCAGAGAATGGGAAAAACCGCCGGTACAGGTGGCGATCTCCTTGGCAAAATGCATGTAGTCGAGCCGGCTTGTGCCTATCTCGGTGACTATGGTGCCGAAGAGATCAAGCCAGGGCAGCAGGTCCGCCGGGAGGCAGGAGAAGTCCAGGCCGATGTCAATATAGGAGATGTGGTTGGTGTCGAGTTCGCTGACAAGCACCTCCTGGCCGAACATCTGTGTCGGTTTGACCGAATGAAAATCGATATCCGATGAGAGATCAACGAGTGACAACTGGGGCAGCAGCGCGAGAGTCTGCACATCATTGGGGGCCTGCTGCATCTTCATCAACTCCTGAGTCCGTTCAATGAGTCGCTGGTCTTCGCTCGGAGTAAGTGTCTTTGCATACTGGCGGAGGCGCTCTTCTTCGCTCTCCCTGGTACGGGCGAGTTTGCCCGGATCGGGAATAAGCGTGATGGTGGCGGTTGAACTGTTCTCAAGCAGGTATTCGCGGATCAACTGCTCGAAATACTGTTCGTTCAGGGCTTTGTGCCTGAGTGAGGCGATGAGTTCTTCGGCCATCAAACTTTCGAACGGGTCCATGCTGTATTTCAGGGCGGTCATCGCCTTGCCGATAAGGTCCAGACCTCTCTGGGATTTGCTCGATTCTTCTCGGTAGCTGAACTCGAATTTGTTCAACTCGGAGAGCACCAGATCGTGGTCCAGGCCTTTTTCAACCATTTCGGTGAGGGTCTTGGTATAGAGGTCGAGAAACTTTTCCTTGTACTCCGCTTCACTGCCCACAACATAGGTGATCATGAAGGTTTTCGTGCAGGAGGATGACAAGAAGAATCCACCGAAATCTTTGCACAGTCCGCTTGAGACGATGGCATTCTTCAGGGGTGAACCATCAGAGTTGAACAGGATATTGGCGATGATCTGGAATGCGGCGTTTTGCTCTCTCTCGGTTACCGAGCCGATTGTCGTCCCGACTGCCAGGAAAGTTTTTTCAGTGGTCTCGGGGGAATCTACGGCATAGGTGTCAGTAATATGTACTGGTGCTGTGACTTTTTCTCCTTCGACAATCGAACAGCACGACCCAGGGCTGGGGAAGGCCGCCAGGAACTTATCCTGCAGATAGTGCAGTTCCTCTGCCAGCGGGGCGTCCCCGTAGAGAAAGAGCATGGCGTTGGACGGATGATAGTGACGGCTGTGGAAGTCACAGAATTCCTCATAGCTGAGATCGGGAATATTTTTCGGGTCGCCGCCGGATTCGTGGGCGTAGGTTGAGCCCGGCATCAGGCCGGCGAAGATGTGGAAAAAGATCAGGCGGATCGGGTCGGAAAAGGCCCCTTTCATCTCATTGTAGACAACACCTTGGTATTGCAGGGTTGCCGCGGCATCCTCCTTGTGATAGTGCCATCCCTCCTGCTCGAAAGTGCTGCGATCGAGCAGCGGATTAAACACCACGTCACAGTAGACGTCCATGATATTGAAGTATTCTTTCAGATTGCGCGTGGCGAAGGGATAATAGGTGATGTCCGACCCGGTCATGGCGTTGAGGAAGGTCATCAGCCCGCCCTTGTGAATTTCGCCAAAGACGTCCTTGACCGGATATTTCTTCGAGCCCATAAGGACGGAGTGTTCTAGGATATGGGCAACGCCGGTTGAGTCTGTGGGCACGGTATTGAAAGCGATTGAAAATGTCTTGTTGGTGTCCTTGTTTTTTATGGCCATCAAAGGACAGCCAAGGATATCGTGCTCGAAGAGGAAGACATCCGAGCTTATTTCATCGATAAAAAAATGTTTTTTCAGGGTAAAGCCCGAGTAGGTGTTTCCAGCAGTAAATGTCATTCGTCTATCCTGTTGTTGTGACGTGTATATGGTCAGTTGACCGGCTAGCGGCTTAAAAGCGTTTTTCGGAATCGATGAGGAGGGTTACCGGGCCGTCATTGACCAGTTCCACCTCCATGGATGCCTGGAATCTGCCGGTGGCGACACGGATACCTCTGCGTTGCACCTCTCCAACGAAACGTTGGTAGATGGGTTCAGCAAGGTTTGGGGGGGCGGCATCGGAATACCCGGGCCTTCTTCCCTTGCGGCAGTCTCCGTAGAGAGTAAACTGAGATATGATAAGCATTTCTTTGCCGAGATCCAGCAGGGAGTGATTCATTTTTCCATCTACGTCGTCAAAGATCCGCAGATGGATTATCTTGTCGGCCATCCATTGAATCTCACCCGGCCCGTCGTTAGGATGGATGCCGAGGAAGACCACAAGGCCGTTGTCGATTGAACCGGAAAGCTGCCGATCAACATGCACTGATGCCCGGCTGACTCTTTGAACCACGGCACGCATGAATTATGCCTCTGGAATAGACGAAAGGTCTGATCTGGGCATTGCCTGCATTTTCGACGCCCGACGTCCCGCAATATTTGTCAGGGAGACCCCGGTTAAAACCATGAGGCCTCCGGCCAGAACCGAATAGCGGATTGATTCCGCTAACAGCAACCAGGACAAGAGCAGCGCGAAAAGAGGTACGAGATTGATGAAGACTCCTGCCCGGGTCGCGCCGATTTTCTGGATTCCCTGATAATAAAGGGAAAAACCAATTGCTGTGCCACAGATGCCAAGGTAGGCAAGGTTAAACCAGTCTGTCAGGCTGAGACGGGGGAGGCTGGTCACGAGGTTGGCCTGGAGGGCAGGAACAAGGAGCAAAAGGGTCCCGATCAGTGAAGAATAAAAGACTGCGGTCAAGGGTGCGAGAGTTTTCAGTATGGATCTGCCAATGAGGGTATAGGCGGCCCAGCTGAGCACACAGCCGAGCAGGGCCATCTCACCAATGCCGAAAGAACCCTCCAGAAGTGTGCCGGGATGTCCGTTGCTGATCACGAAGACGGCACCGGTGAGGGACAGCAGAATGCCGGCAAAACCGAATATCGACAGCCGCTCTCGATGAAAGAGAAGTGAAAGCAGGGTGATAACCAGAGGGGTGCAGGCAACAAAGAGGGCTGCTCGACCTGCGCTGATGTGTTTGAGGCCGATAAAGAAACAAACATTGTAGCTGAAGACCCCGGTGGCCCCGAGCAGGAGAAGCGGCAGCCAGTGTTGGCTGCGTGGGCGCTGCAGTCCTCCGGTTGTCAGGCGGGTAATGAGCAGAAGGGCAAGCGAAGCGATGGCGAAACGCAGGAAGGCGGCATTGGCCGGGGCGACGTTTTCTGCCAGGATTCTGCCGGAAATGAAGGTCCCTCCCCAAAGAAGCATGGTCAGGGTCAAGGTGATGTAGGTGACGAAGGGCATGAAAAATTCCTGAAGGACGCCAGAACGAAAGACTCGAGTTTTGCGTAACTGTCGGCATTCAGGATATACTTTTACAGCAGTGGACTGTCAATCAGATATTGCCTGGAGTCGGTTAGCTTGCTTTATCGGCCATCTATTGATTACTGCGAAAGTGACTGATCTCCAGGCTAGGCCGCTCCAAGAACGTTTGAGGAATTTCAGCCGATTCTATATTCACATTACAGATACGAGGTGGTATGATGCGAGAATCAGGGATGTTTCACCGAGGTTACGTTTTCCTCAAGGAACTTAATACAAGGATACTCTATGATACAAAAACTTCAGATTCTTATTGACCGGATGTCAAAAGAGCTACCGGGTATCCTGGCGGCCGCTGTTGTTACTGTGGAAGACGGCATGTCAATAGCAGCGGTCAGGCGACGGGAGGATATAGAGACAGACGCCGCTTCGGCGTATCTCGCCTCGATTGTCAGATCAAACGCGAAGGCTATCAGTCTGCTCGCAGATGACGAAGAGGTTGATGACATCCTCGTGACGACCACTCAATATCATTTTATTATCAGGCATATGCCTGATCAACCGTTTTTTATTTTTGTTATGACGACAAAGGATGAGTGGCTGGGTAAGGCTCGTATGCTGATCAAGAAGTACGAGGTGCAGTTTGCCCAATTTGCTGAGTTTTACAAAAATAATTTTGCATAAGAGAGAGTTCGCCATGATTCTCCGCAGCTGTTTAAATACTGCAAATCGGTGGCGGCTTGAGTCTGTCTAGGGGACGGTAGACGTATAATTTGATTGACTCACACGAAACGAGGCCAGGTTTGTTGCAAACCTGGCCTCGTTTGTTTTACAGGGAGGCAACTTCCTGAATTTTTTTTGAATTCTTTTTGATGGCGATGCGTATCCAGCCGAGGTTAGTGTCTTTGTCGGCAACAATTACCAGGAAGGCCTCTTCACCTACCGGGGCAAACAATACAGGTCCATTAGTGTATTCAAGCATTGTCATGTTCAAATCTCCCTGTCCCAACTGGTTGCCCATGGATTCAGCGGAACCGAAACCAGAGGAGGCGATGGCGCCGATCATTTCGGCATCGATACCGGCACGTGCGAGATAATCGAGCAGAAAGCCGTCACGACCTACCAGGCACGCTGTATGAACGCCTTCGATGTTGGTAAATTCAGCCAGGATTTTCTGAATATTTGTCATTTCATTTTCCTCTGTAGGTGGTGGTTCGTTTGATGGTTTGCCTGTACTTTTATGACTATCTGCCAGGGCGCCTTCAGCCTGGGTTTCGAGGTTCTTTTCCGGCTTCGGAGGAGGTGTCACCGGTTTTTCCTCTGTGGCCGGAGTTGCTGTTCCTGTGACCGAGGAAAGGAATTCGCTGTCCAGGTCTTCAAGGGCCGATACTACCGGACCTTCTTCCTCTTCTTCCTCTTTTTCATCTGATTTGAGGGCTACCTCGAAGAGCAGGGATTCAAGCCCTTTTTTGATGCTCACAATGGGGGGTTCAACACCTCTGATATTCTGCAAGGTGCCGCCCTGAAAACCGAGGATGGTAAAAAACGCCTTCTCTCCGCTCTCGTTGTCGCACATGGCGTGGACGACTTCGCCATTTTTGAAGAAAATCATTCCCTCATGGTTGGTTGTCGTCACTTTCAGGGCTGCTGTCGCTCGCGAGAGGCCATTGAACTGGACAATATCCATGAGTTCGATGCCGTCGACTGTACCCTGAAAACCTTCATTCTCCTTGAGAACTTGCTGGATTGCACTGCGCATGTCGTTAATGTCGAAGGGCTTCTCGATGAAACGCAGACTGCCGCTGAGCATCGCTTCATTCTTGTAGGCATTGGATGGATATGCCGTCATGATAATAACCCCGGTCTGGGGATAGCGATTGTTGATTTCAATAAGCAGGTCAAGGCCGTTCATTCCCGGCATGTTGATGTCGGTAATAACCAGATTGATATTCTTGTCACTGAGAATGGCCAAAGCTTCTTCTCCTGACTTGGCGGCCAGGATTTCAACATCAGGCATACCCTTGTTAAGATTCCTCTGTAACATCCAGAGCATATCCTCTTCATCGTCAACAACAAGCACTCTCTTCATTATCTCTCCTCGTCAGGTCTTTCCCTGATGTATTAACTTGATTGGCCGTGAGAACACGTTCAATTATTCTATTGAGCGGCAGACACGGCAAAGGTGCTCAAAAATGATCTGACATTGACGTGTATTCTTATAGTAACCCACCGCATACCCCGAACGAATATTGATACGATCTGATTCATTGTCCCCTCTACTGGCTGATGTAGAATATATAAGCAAAAAAAATGCCAGAATAGCCAGAATAATGGTTGGCTGGATGGAGGCGTATTGTCTTGAGACTATTCAGTTTATAGCATGACGCGCAGTCTGCCATATTTCTTTGATTGGCAGAAGTGGTCAGTTTATGATCATGTGGCTTGAAACTGATCAGTTTGCATTTTCTCGCGCAGTGTTGTACGGGAGATGCCGAGGAGGCGGGCTGCCTTCGATTTGTTATTGCTGGTGAGGTTGAGGACCTTTTCGATATACTGTCTTTCCATTTCGCGCAGGGTGACTATCTCCTGGTTCCTTTCCTGCGGAGATCCGGTAGCAGGGCAATTGAGGCCATGTAAGGTGAGCCAGCCAGTCCTGCTGAAGAGTACCTCGCGCTCGATGAGATTGCGCAGTTCCCTGATATTCCCTGGCCAACTGTGTTGGAGCATATCCTTGCAGGTGGCGGGGGTGAAGCCGCTGATCTCTTTCTTCAGTTCTTTTTTCAAGGTGTGGAGAAAATAATTGGCGAGAAGCAGTACATCTTCGCCTCTGTCGCGCAATGGAGGCAAGATGATCGGGATGACATTGAGGCGGTAGAAAAGGTCTTCCCTGAATGATCCTTTGTCGATTTCATCTTCGAGGTGGGCATTTGTCGCGGCGATTATTCGAACGCGTACCTGGATGTCCTTGATACCGCCGACCTTGCGGAAGGTTGATTCCTCGATCAGGCGGAGGAGTTTGGGCTGCAGGGAAATCGGCAGATTGCCGATTTCATCGAGAAACAGTGTGCCGCCATTGGCAACTTCAACCAGACCTTTTTTGTCGGTCTTGGCATCGGTAAAAGCCCCTTTGTCGTAGCCGAAGAGTTCCGATTCGATAAGATTTGCCGAAAGTGTACCGCAGTCCACTTTGACAAAGACACCGCTTTGACGGTTTCGACAGTCATGGACGGCGCGGGCTGCCAGTTCCTTGCCGGTGCCGGTTTCGCCGGTCACGAGAACGGGGGCATCGACCTCTGAGGCCATGAGAATGGTTTCCTTGACACGGCGCATGGCTTCGCATGTGCCGATGATGCGGTCAAGTCCAACTTCGCGGGTCTCGAGCAGGGCCTTCTTACCCATCAGTCGGGATTGCATTATGCGCCGGAGAGTTGACTTGAACTCAATGATATCGAAAGGTTTAACGATATAGTCGACGGCCCCGGCGCGAAGGGAATCAACAGCCGTTTTAGCATCATTGATGCCTGTGAGCATGACGATATCGACATCGGGAACGATTTCCTTCAGTCTGCCGATCAGCCGGATGCCATCAGTGTCAGGGAGGCCGATATCGAGAAAGATCAAATCTATAATCGAGGATGTGGCAATTTCCAGAGCTCCTGCGCCGTCAGCAGCGGTCGAGACGCTGTACCCCTCCTTTTTGACAAGGCTTGCCAAGGAGAAGCGCAGGTCTTCCATATCGTCAACGATAAGTACGGCGCCCATTATCCTTCCGTCAGAAAAAACATCAGAAAAGTTGTGCCCTTGCCTTCAGTGCTTTCGACAACTATGGCTGCGTCGTTTTCCCGCAATGTCCGGTAGACGATCGATAGCCCGAGTCCCGTGCCGGTGCTCTTTGTTGTAAAGAAGGGCTCGAATATCTTGTCCACGGTCTCAGCGGACATGCCGGCGCCATTGTCGGAAAAATGGACGACGATGTACTGGCGGTCATTCCTGAGGCCGGGAAATTTTTTCTTGTACGCCGTAAATCCGCTTTTAGGGAGCAATTTTGAGGAGATCTCAATCCTGCCCTGTTCCCGAATGGCATCGATGGCGTTGAGAATGAGATTGAGAAAGACCTGCTGCAGTTGATTGGGGTCCACGACGATGGCAGGAAGATCTTTGCTGGAGTTTACCACCAGCTCGATGTGGCGATTCATCAGCTTGTTATGGATGAGGGGCAGCGTCTCGGAGAGTATGGCGGCAAGGGAGACGGGGCGTTTGTTGGGAACAACGGGCCGGGCATAAGAAAAGAATTCCGAAAGCAGCTCGTTGAGACGATCGACCTGTCGAATGATACGTCTTGAACATTCGAGCTGTTCCTCGTTGTCCTCGGCATTTTCTTCTATGGATTGGGCCATGATTTTAATACCGGCCAACGGGTTCCGCACCTCATGGGCAACTGCGGAGGCGATCTCTGCCACGGTTGAAAGTCGGTTCATCTTTTCCATTTCCTTGCGGACATATTTCAGTTCCGAGATGTCACTGAGGGAAATGATTAATCCTACCCTTCCTCCTCGGGCGTCTTCGCGCGGCACTGCCGAAAAGCTGAAAATCTTCTGCTCACCTGTGGTGGTTGTAAGGACCAGTTCTTTTTCAGTGCGGGCTGCTGGCAGGTTCCTGTTTTCAAGCATATGCTCCGCCGAGCTGTTACCGATGATATCCGAAAGCATCCTGTCGTCGAGGACTGACGAGAAAGGACTGAGGATTGCCTGGGCAATGGCATTGCTTTTCAGGATATGGCCATGGAGGTCGGTCACCAGCAGACCGTGGTTGAGGCCCTGGATGATTGATTCCGAGAATTTCTTTTCTTCCCGCAGATTGATAATGGAAATCCTCAGGTCGTTGACCAGATTGATGAGTTGCTGGTCCATACGTTGGTTCTCAATGACCGTCGCCAGGATGTTGGCAATGGCCTCGAGAAGCTGCTCGGTATCATGGGAAGTCCGGTGGCCGTCAGCAACATAAATAACCATGACGCCGATTGCTTCCTCATCTCTGATGATAGGAACGCAATAATGTCCCCCTGGAAGGTCTGTCCCGGCAAGCAAAAGGTCAGGAGCTTGTGCAAAAAATTGAATTTTGCCGCTTGTGCATACCTGGCCGCAATGGCAGACACCGAACCTCACGGTATTGCAGGCGCTGGCCTGGTCGACGGAGAAACCTCTGGCTGCTTTGATGTAGAGCACATCCGTGTCCTGCTCTACGAGGAAAATGGCGGCCTGTTGGCTGAAATCGAAACCCCTGAGGGTGATGAGGTAGTCAAGAAAATGTTCAAGCTGATCCTTAAGCTGATAGGGCTCAAGGGAAATTTTCAGGATATCGTTGATGATTTCCTGGTGATGTTTTTCAGGCACACGATCAGACATGGGCTTTTCCTCTTGTCTCGTATCGTCCATACGCCTTTTTACTGCAAGTGCAGAGAGTCTGGCCGGAATCGGCTGAACCAGCTGTGAGCCGCTCGAAAATACTGGCCAGATACTGATCCTGAAGGCATAGGATGTGGAAAATCAAGCAGAAATGACCTTACATGTATCCGCCTCTTCTTGTCAATCGGGAAACGGCGGCAAACCTGGTTGTAGGAAATTGGTAGTTTCTGTTATTTCAGCGGAAAATTGCCTCAATCAGGGTTGTTTATGGTTATCTTGGGTACGTCTTTTCAAAAAATTCCTCTTTTGTTGACAGAGCTTTTCCTGATGGATACAGCAACAAGGATGTCACTGAAAGTCACGTTGTTTTGAATTCGGGGCTCTCTTGCAAAATATGGTTTTTGCATAATCTCAAAGAAAAGGAGTAAATCATGAAACGAAGTCTAGTTGGATTGATTGCGGTGTATCTATTGTTCAGCTCATTTTTAGGTTCGGCCATGGCTGAAGATAAGGTGTTGACCATGTCCACCACCACCAGTACTGAATCTTCAGGCCTGCTCGATGTTCTCCTGCCGGAATTCAAGAAAGATACCGGTATTGCGGTGAAGGTCCTCGCTAAGGGCACAGGCGCAGCGATCAAAGACGGAATGGATGGAAATGTCGATGTAGTTTTTGTCCATGCTATAAAGAAAGAAAATGAATTTGTCGAGGCAGGCTTTGGCACCAAGCGCTATGCAGTTATGCACAATGACTTCGTGCTGCTAGGCCCGGCAGATGACCCGGCGGGCATTAAAGGCATAAATAATTCGATTGTTGCTTTTGAGAAAATCGCGACCGCCAAAGCTCCTTTTATCTCTCGTGGAGATGACAGCGGCACACATACCAAGGAGCAGTCAGTTTGGGCCAAGACCAAGATCCCGCAGGTCGCAGACAGCCGCAAGCTGGTTCTGGAAGGTAAGGAGATCGAGGTCACTTCGAAAAAACCTGCTGATTCAGAGAGCTGGTATTTTTCAATTGGTCAGGGAATGGGCAAGACTCTGACGTTTGCCGACGAGAAAAGGGCCTATACCCTGGCTGACCGTGGTACTTATATTGCCTACAAATACGGCAAAACACCGGCTGTCGAACTGGAAGTGCTGTGTGAAGGCGACAATGACCTGGCCAATCCCTATGGTGTTATCCCGGTTAATCCGAAGAAATTTCCCCATGTTAAATACGATCTGGCCCAGCAATTTGCCGATTGGCTGATCTCGGCACGCGGACAGGACGTCATTGCCAATTTCAAGGTTGAAGGCAAGCAACTGTTCTTCCCGGATGCGATTAAGTAAGGACTTGTTGTGATATGTTGAGGGGGGAGGGGGAGATGTTTGTCATATCTCCCCTTTTTTGTTTCAGGAAAAAAACCTGAGCCAGAGAGTAGCGTTGATTGCTCCCCGGCAACCGAAGTCAGTATCAAGGTTTTATAGATAATTATATGGATTTATTGAAAGACAGTCTGTTATCAGCCATGCTCCTGCTGATCCACCTTGATGCGGAGATGCTCGACATTGTCTGGGTATCGCTCAGGGTCAGCGGCCTCTCGACCTTC
>JFJP01033772.1_pt2 | contig 47618 bp, 60 predicted proteins | sample 431651 | NCBI WGS metagenome assembly JFJP01 (sample SAMN02602958, study PRJNA72255) | Microbial mat metagenome, whole genome shotgun sequencing project. | biome: fresh water; feature: sink hole; material: water; isolation source: purple microbial (photo- and chemosynthetic) mats found in... | reverse complement strand
TACGCCGCTGCGTGGTGGCTGGTGAATCACGGTAATGCTGACACATCCGCAATTGATTGGCTGGAATTTGATGTTGGCGACGTGGTGATTGTCAAGTCTGGATTGGTGGAAGCTGCAACAGACTTTGCGAACGAATACTACTTGTCAGAGTATGACGATTTTGTGCGAACCTACTTTGACTACGGTAAGTTTGCCGCTGACCAACTTCGTAGTGGTACATTCGCTGAGTTTGATTTTTGTGGAGTCGATTTTGTTGTTACCAACGCCAGCGACATTGGTTCTTGGTGAAACTTGAGGAGTGCTGATTTTATGCAACCACCACCACGTGGTGGTTCTGAGTGATTTTTGTTGTGACCAACGCACGGGAGAACCAAGATGAAAGTTAAACTGACTTATACCACTGAGCTGCTGATGGACAGCAGTGAAAGAACTTTGGCAGAAACTCAAGAGGAGTGGAATCAAGTTGCTGACGATTCCAATGGCGAGTTGGAGTTGGTTGGGAGTTCACTGGAAGAATTGATGTTGTGGGACAAGGTGCAACCGAGTGTGGCAGAAGTAGCGGCGTTCATGGAGTGGTGCAATTCTCACACAACATTGCAGCAGGCTGCTGCATGGTTTTGGTTGGATGTGACAAACGCCACGGTTGTTGATTGGGAAAACTTTGACGTTAGTGGCATTGATATTGTTGATGGTTCGCTGGTGGTAGCAGCAACTATTTTTGCTGACACGCAGTTTTTGGCAGAATGCGAACCGATAGTTCGGAGATTTTTTGACTACGGAAGTTTTGCCGACTATTTGGAAAATTCTGGAGATTTTCTGGAGTTTGAATTTGGCGGCAACACCTACGTTGTTACCAACGCTAATACGATTTGACAAAGCGCCGCAGCGCATGGTAGCATGGGCTGCGGCAACTTTACCGCGAAAAAGTTTGGAGAAAACCGTCATGGCTAGTGGAATCAAAAATGTTTCCGAAGTTCGCAATGGTGATGTGGTGATTGGCTACCAAGTGCAAAAAATGGCACTAGTTCCAAACATGCCGTCCCGGTATTTCGGAGTCAAGAAGTGGGGGAGTGCAGAAGAAAGTTTGCGCCAAGCAAACCTATACTTGCAAGAGTGGCTGAACACGCAATACCCAAACTGGACACGCACCTATGTGCGTCGATCAGTTAAAGTAAGGTCAACACGAAACTCAACCGGAGTTATCGGAGTTTCTCACTATGTTGTAAATGGTAGTATGCTTGGGTACAAGGCACTTTACTATGTTAGTGATTTGCCACGGCAAAAGTCTTTCAGCCTAGCTAAGTATCCAAGTGAAGCGGCAGCGTTGGAGGCCGCAATTCAATTTCGTCACAGCCAGATTGGCATATTGGTAACAGTCTGACCGCTTGACAAACCGCCGCAGCGCATGGTAGCATGGGCTGCGGCAAACTCACCGCGATTTTTCCACCGAGGGCAACACCATGAGAAGCAAAATGCGTAGTCGTACAATGGGCAGTTTCAAGGTTGAAGGCATGGAACTTGGGGATGGCACACTATTGTTGAGTGTGCAGCGGAGCCGGGGTTTTCGGTCGCCAGAACGTATGATGGTGGTAGACGCTGAGTTGGCAATTAAGTTGTTGCCGTTTCCAATTCCACGCAAAGATTCCGATGAAGAAATCGAAGACGATGACGAGGACGAAACACCAATCCCCACAAGAGTTTGCCGCAATCGTGCGAGCAGTCGGCAGCGGTCAAAATTTGCGGCAAATTCGCCACCATGGATTTTTGAGGACGCAGAGAGTGATGACGATGATGAAATGCCAACTGCTGCACGGCGGTCAGCAAGGCCGTTCAAAGCTGATGCTGATGAAATGCCAACTGTTGCACGTAGCGTTTCTGCCAAGCCTCCCCACGAGGAAATTGCTGATGACTTGCCACCACAGCGTAAGCCAACAGTTGACGACGATGCGCCGCCAAAACGGTGGACAAAATCCCACGCGAGCGAGTTGGATGTTGAGGTTGACGACGACGACGACGAAGTTATGCCACCCAAGGCGGAGATGGCAAAGCGTCTCAAGCTGAGAAAGCTGGCATGTAAGTTGGGGCTTGACATCACGATCAACTAACTTTTCTGGGGGAACCGCACTGGTTCCCCTCAACTTTTGTGGAGATTTTTTCAATGAGTATTGATTTTGCGGTTGACAACTGCCCAACTGAAATAGTTTGGGACGATCAGATTTCCAACGACCTGATTAGTTTGGCAGAAATTGCCCGCATGTGCGATGTTGACCCACAAAACTACGCAGCGTTGTGGGTAGAGTCTTGCCAAATTTTTTGGCAATATCGTGACCCGAAGGCTTTTGGTTACAGTCGGCAGCCAGTGATTGCTTCCCTGAATATGAGCAACGTCAACGGGGTTGGTTTTGTAAAGATGCTCAAGTTGGAAGATTTTGCCGAAGTCCACAACGGCGAGCGCAACTTGTGTGTTGGGAGAGTTCCAGTCGCCTGCATTCCAACTGTTCAAAAAGTTGTGAGCCGTTTGTTGGAGTCAACAGAGCAACGTCGCCAACGCTATGCCGCCGATAGTGATGCTGCAAACTGCGATAATTTGGAATACAAATTCACCACTATTGGTGGGTTGTTGGAGTTCGCGGTTGCAAACAACCGTGATTTTGTTTGGTACTAAACTGGGGAAACTATTGTGGAACTCTATTGCGAAGATGGTTTCAGGATGGAAGAAGTTGAGTCTTCATCGGCTACTGTGACTTGTCCAGTAGAACTTTGCTGTAACGGCATTACTGCCACGATTGATGATTGTGGCATTCTCACCGAGGATTCCGGTGGTAATGAGCACGGCAGTATGGTTGTGCTGGCTTGCGCCGCAAACTAATCATCAATGACCGCTTGTTGGTAGAGCATTTTCCCATGCCGACGCCGGTTGACACCACCACCAGATAGGAGTATAATGGAGGCGAACCCACCCACCGGAGAAAACGCCATGCCAACCACAATCACAGTCGCAATCCGCAGCAGGAATTTTGAGGTTGACTTGTTTAGTGGAGTCATGCACTACAAGTCATTGATAGTGTCGCCATTTCATCACTACCGATTGTGGCAAAAGATTCGCCGGTTGGCTAACATCGCTGTTTGTGGCAACCGGCGCTAACCATTTTGGGGCAACCCCTTGGTTGCCCTTTTTCTTGCTGACAAATTTGTCAGCCTTTCTTTTGGAGATTTCACATGGCTAACTTAAAGATTACCACAGGTTTTTTTCCAGATGCAGTTGTTGCCATTATTGCGGCTGTGCGTAAGGTTGACGCTACCGCTGTTATTGGTTCACCCACCGCACTGCTAAAAGTGTCTGACTACACGCATTCTGGTATGTATAGATTGTGTGCAGCTGTGGAAAAATACAAGTGCGCACTTATTTCACGGTATGGTCAAAACATCTTTTTGTTCACTGGTGAAAATCCACAGCAGAAAGAGTTTATATATATTCCTACTCATCGTGTTGATGATAACTGGCCTGAGTTTTGGTCGGCTGTTTCATGCGGCCTAAAGGCGTCTCTTTCTTCTCACCCTACAATTCACATTGCTGCTTTAGCTACAGCTAACGGAGATTTTGATATTGGTAATGCCTTTTTTGCAGGAAAAATTCCACAGTTGGTTACTACTGAATATGAGCAATTTGTTCATAGTTTCAGTGAAACCCGTAAAGTTTTTATTAGTCTTGGTAAAGCTAAGGAGGAAATTGTAGGATTAAAACAAGACAGCGCAAAGTTTAGTGCTGAACTAAAAAAGGTAAAGGAGGAACGTGATAAGATTAGCGGCAACTTGGAAAGCTGCCAAAAAGAGTTGCAAGACTACAGCACGGCTTTGAAAAGTAGTTCTCAGCAGCTTGACGAAGCACGGGAAACGATAAGGACACAACAAGAGGAATTGGCTGAGTTGCGTGTGATTAAGGAAGATGTGCAAGTTATAGCTAATACTTACTCTAAGATGTATGCGCGAGTTAATCTTTTTGGAGGAAACATCCATGAATAAGCAATTAGTTGAGCAGTATCACTGGTTTCACAAACACGCTGGCTATTGTGTTGGTAAGCGAGCACAAACCGCTTTGACACTTGCCCGCGATTACTTATGTTTGCAGCAGGCGGTTGGTCGTGACCTGATTCATTTTGAATGGTACGAAGATGATTTGTCGCTGGATGACTTGCTTGATCCACAAGCGTTCCGTTCAGTTGCTCATTGGCAACGCTACGCTGACAGCATCCGCGAAGTTTTGGTGTGTGTGCTGTGTACTGAGCAAGGGCCAGAGGAAAGTTTGGGCGGAATCATTGATCCCGATCCAGCCTACCGCAAAGTTGTCGAAACTGAATTGTTTGGCGAATTTTTGTACCGCATCACTTCATTGGAACCACGAGCTTTGTTCACAACTTTTTTGGAGATAGCGCCATGAAAACATCTTGGAAAACCAACAACATTTTACCGAACAACGGCGACGTAGTTCAAGTCGCTGTTAAGAACGATGCCACCACGTTGGTCTACCCGTATGTGGCATACGAGTTTTTTGATAAACTATTTTTTCCAGTTATACCCACTCTCGGTCTGTCACCTGTAGAGGTATGTGATGTTGCGTATTGGCAACATTGGCAAACTGTCCCCACAGTTTGCGCGGAGGCGATGCTATGAAAGTTGTAATCAGTGCCAGCGGCACCAATTACTTGCGAATCTGCATCAACGACTCGCACTACTTTTTTAGCTACTCAACTTTGGTTGGGTTTAGCGGGATGGTAAATGGCGAGTTGGTCGAGGTGCAAATCAAATTCGGCTCAACTTCCAGTCGCCACATGGGCGTAATGGGCGGTAAGAACTATCGAGTCGTAACCACTAATGAATTTGCCGCAATTGTGGCAATGGCGCAGTAAAAACCTTGGAGAAACAGCATGGCAAAGTATTTGGAAATGTTTGGAGCATTGGAGAAGGTTGTCCGTCACCTGAAAACTGAGTGCGCGGCACAACAAAGTACCATCAATGAGCTTGGGGAAGCAAACGCCACTCTAGCTGCACAGTTGGCCATTGAAAAAGAGAAGTCTGAAAAGCTAGTCAGCTTGGTAAATAACATAGGTTCGGCTAGCGATGTGATTGTTACCGGGCTGTCTGATCGTGCCAGTGAGTTGACGGCTGAGTGCGAAAAATTGCAGCTTAGTGTGGACAAGCTGCTGGCGTCCAATACCGAGTTGGCACAGCGATTGGGAAATTCATTGTTGCCAACTTGGTTTGAGACGGCTAAAACCATCGTGAAAGAATCAGCAACAGTACGCCGGTTGATGGCTTCTCTGTCCTAGTCACCTCACCATCGGCCATTGCCACAATCACGGCAATGGCTTTGTAATTTGGAGAATGGTATGTTACGAGTAAGACGCTTCACAGAAGTTGCTGTGCAGCAGTGCCGAGAAGACTTCTGCCACGGTTTTACTGGCGCGTACTTGGCACGTGCGCACAATGTTAGTAGTACCACCATGTACAAGTTGTTGCGCGGTGTTACCTATCGAGAAGTTGTAACACCTTTTGATGAAATTTGTCGAGAAAAATTTGGAGTACGCAAAAATGCAAATAAATGTGAGTGTGGCTGCCACCGACCCGGAGCCAATGCCAGTACGCCGTGCGATAGTGCTGGCTCTTGACCTGCACTACAACGGTGTTTTTGTTGACATCGTAGCTGGACAAGTAGTTGTGAGTGGCAACACTTACTACTACAAAGACCTGCTGAAAAAGTGGGGTTACAAGTGGAACGCTGCGTCTAAAGCGTGGACACGTCCAGCCGAAGGTTTTAAGCGGATTGTTCCATACAGACAACCGGGGCAAAAAGTCCATTTTTCTATTGAGTGAGATTTGTCATGTCCAAAGTTCCAGTTACTTTCAATAGTTGGATGTACTTTGTGGACAACGAACCTGACCAGTTGTTTGTCGAGTGTGAATTACCCCAAGTTCCAGAACTTGAAGCATTGGTTCAATCTGCACGTGTGTCAGCGGTTCCAATTGACTATTACTGGCAGTTTGTCAAACTGCTAAACCGCTTGCTTATTGTTGACAACACGGCTACACCGTAGCACTCAACCAAGGAGATTTTGTCATGCCGAAAGCCGCCGCAAAAGCGCCACTGAAAACTAAGCAACTTGGAGTAGTTGCTGCCACCACCAATGGTGGTATTGGCGTAAATGTAAATCTATGGGAAGAGGGTAAACTGGTAGTAGATTTTCGTCGCTTCTACGTGAAGGATGGTTCGCAACTTCCTACCGGCAAAGGTTTTTCACTTGACCGGGAACACTTGGAGGAATTGCGAGTGCTGGTTGTCAAAGCCCAAGAGTTTTTCGCCAGACGCGACGCGAGAAAAGGAGAAAAACCATGAGTCTTGTCAAGTGGAAAAACCCCGGTTCATATTTTGGCTATGACCCAACCGATGATTATTTGTTGCTATCCCACAATCCGTCTAGTTCAACACTTGAGGCTACCAATTTCTCCACAGTCAAGGCCGACTTGGAAAAGTGTGCCGCGAATTTTCCACCGCCACCGGATCGTTTTGACGCTGATGGAAATTTGTTGCCGAGTGGTTGGGTACACGAGTGGGAAGCTAGTGGTTCCGTTGTAGAGTGGATTGCGTATTTGATGGTGCGAGGTGACGCGCCACAGGCAGTTGTTGACGAAGCCACACGCATTATGGATAGTTTGGAAGACTATCCAGTATGGAATGAGGATGCCTATAGTGAAGCACATAGCGAGGCAATCTATTCCTACTGGACGAATGCGAGTGTGAGTGAACGGGAAGAGTATTGTGTTGAGTGCGAGGTTGATTTGTCTGCCGCTCAATGCGGTGATGTTCCACAGGAGATTTTTGATTACCTGATGGACTGTGGTAGTTTTGCGTGAAAACTTGTGGTGGGGGAGATGCTCCCCACTTTTTTGGAGATAAGCTATGCGTAGCACAAAGTATTATATTTGCCTTGATGGTAGAGTTTTTGATTCTGCCGCTGCTGCTAAACGCTATGAAAAGTCGCGGCCTTGGTATGACCGGCAAGTGCAGTTGGAAACTTTTATTCACGGTAAACCGTGCAAGGCTAATGACTTGGTAGCAACCCTGAAAGCCTTGGGAAAAGCGTTGCCCAAGAGTTTTGTCACCGTTGATGGTAAGGAGTGGGATTCAGCGCAAGAAGCATCTGACCATGAGAGCGAAAATCGTGTTAAGATTTTGGTTGATTTGTTGCGTAAGTGGCGCGACGATCCGAAGTCTGAACTTATCCGCCGCATTGTGAAGTTTATCTCGGAGCGTTTTGAGACTGACGAAAACATTGCTAGTCGCCGGGCCGGGTTAGAAACCGATGACGACACTGCTGGCGATACTGATGCGGACGATGACGATGATGATGATGATTTTGATTTTGATGATCTTGACGATGACGACGCTGAAACCGTAGCACAGCGGCGGGCGAAGATGGTAGCTTTGTGCGAAAACAAACCTGAGCCTAAACGGCGTGGTAGACCGCCACTCTCAGAGTCGCCAGTTGAAGAAGCCGCCCCGAAACGGCGTGGTAGACCGCCTCTCTCAGCTTCGCCAGTTGAGGAAGCCGCCCCGAAACGGCGTGGTAGATCGCCTCTCTCAGAGTCACCAGTTGATGCCGATGATGATGATGATGATGATGATTCTTGGGAGCCGCGTCCTAAGATGAGATAGTTTTTTCACTACGCGCCACAAGTCAGTGGCGCGTTACTTGGAGGAAACGCCATGAGTCATGTTGCACTATCGGTATTTCGGCAGAAGTTGCAAAGCTGTTTACTAAACAGCACGGTTGTAGAACGCTATGGCAAAGAGTTTCTGGGGATTTCCAAAGATAAGCCAGAAATTTTTGCGCTACCGTTGCTGATCACCACCGCACAGCGCGATTGGGGAAATTTTGTTGACGCCCTGTGCTGCGGTGTGGTATTTTCTTTTGATTTGGACGGAATTTTTTATGTGAGGAAACTAGGTGCTGACCTGACACTACCGAAGGCGAGTAATCCATTTTACGCGCAATGGTCGGTTCTTAGTAGGCAAGAGAAAGTCGAACCAGTGAAGTTGCAGGAACCAGTGAAGTTGCAGGAACCAGTGAAGTTGCAGGAACCAGTGAAGTTGCAGGAACCAGTGAAGTTGCAGGAACCAGCGAAGTTGCAGGAACCAGCGAAGTTGCAGGAACCGGTGAACGCAAAACTGTTAGCTTTGCAAGAAAAATTCAACACCAACGTCCACGTTCGTAAGCAAACTGATTTGCCTCCCAAGGAGATTTTTGACTTTGTTGATATTCCTGAGTGGAAAACTATTTTTCCACCAGCGATTCCTGAATCGAACTTTGAATTTGAGAAACCGTGTAACTCTGACATGATTGTTCAGCGTGAGTTTGTTGCGGTCAAGCACAAGGTAAAACCCACGCCGAAATTTGACGACACCTTGCTGGTGTCAAAAAGCAATGTTACCGATGCCGATTACTCGCGTATGCAAACGACGCTGATCGAGTTGCGCCGCGAAGTTTTGACATTGCGAGCATTCAAGGAAAACGCTACTCGCACAATGAGTATGCTATCGCAGCTTAACGGTTGTGTTGTTGACATTGAGGGTTACAGCACTTTTTCCTAAACTTGGAGAAAAATTCATGCGGGCAATACTGATTGATCCACTCGCCAAGAGTGTTAGCGACATTGATGTTGATGCCAATGATTACCGTTGTGTATTGGCAACGCTTGGCGCTGAAATTTTTGATACTTCGCAATTTGAAATTGCGGCCACTAAGTTGGTGGCATTTGTGGATGATGCTGGCATGTTGCAGCCAAACAATTACTCAGTAGTGCGGTCGGCTAGGACTGACAAAGTTTTTGCTGGAAAAGTCTTGGTGACTAGCTACGATGAAACTGGCGACTGTTTGCCGATTCCGTGGGGTGCTGACATCTTGCAGCCACTGGTTGCATTTGTTGACAGAGCCATCGCCTCAGATTTGTTGGTTCGCCAGTTCGGGTATTCCTCGATTGTTTTTGGAGAAAGCAATGTCTAGGAAATTCCAAATTAAGCCAGACTGGTTAGTTGGCGGCTTTGTGCAGTACGACAATCTCACTCTGGAAATAGTTGAGTGTGTTGAAGATGGATTTTTGCTGTCACCAACTGTTGACCGAGCCAATGAGATTTTTATTCCGTATGAGCAGATAAATTGGGAAAACTGCATACCATGTGCATGTTTGTACCAGAAAATGGATTTCTCTATGGAGCTTACCAAGAAGTACAGGGAAGTCGGCAACGTGGTAGCGTTCCCATGCTAGACAATCCTGTTGTGATTGATAGCAGCACCGGTTCTTTTTTCGTGCTCGACCAACCTGTGGTTGATACGCAAACCGGCAAGGTGGTGGAATTTGATCCGACTCCACCTCTGGTTTTATCGTGTGGGGACTTTGTGCGACACCAGCATCCGCATTTTCCGCCGATATTCGAGGTGCGCGATTCTGTTGGAGCCACGTGGTTTCTGACTTGGGATGAAGCTAGTTTGCCACACTTGGCTTGTCGCACTCTTGACCAAGCCAAACTTGAATTGTCCAAGTACGCAGCTACCCTGTAACCACCCAACTTGCCACCCACCAATGTAGGTGGCTTTTTCTTTGGAGAAAAATCATGGCCAACAATTATTTGCAGTTTAGTTTTTGTGTTGCCCTCAAGCCTGAAAGTGTGCCAGCAGTGGCATCCATGCTAAAACTTTTGGAAACCGACGAGCCGTTGTGGGATGAGTCACTTGCTCAGGTTGGTATCACTTCTAACGAGTGGGATTTTTTGGTTGAAGAAGAAACTTCCGGTAATAGCTACAATCTGGAGAACACGGAGTTGTGGATTCACGGCGACGAGTGCGGCAATGTTGAATCAGCCGCCGTTATTGTCCACGGGTTGCTAACCTCTCACTGTTTGGTTGATACAACCACTCACGTGTTATTCACTTGGGCGGCAACTTGTAGCAAAATGCTAGTGGCTGAATTTTGTGGTGGAGCAGTGCTGATAACTCCACACTCAATTCACTATCAAGATTGTGCCGAAACATGGGCAGACAAAGTTTTGACTCAAGAATTTGGAGAAGCGCAATGACCTACCACTATGAGGTTGCTTTTTGTCTGACCATGCCAGCCGAGGCGTTTGCCGATAATGGTGGCACCGAAGTTTTGTACGATGTACTTGGTGAATTTGTTGATGAGTGCCAAATCGCTGCAACTGATGACGTTGTTAAAGTTGTCTACCACGCTAACACCATTGTGTGGGATAGCGATATTGAAGACTTGTACGGGCAAGTCCAAGCGTTCGTCGAAAGGTGCGACGGTTCCGGTACGCTCATTTTGCTTGGTGAGAATACCAGTGACGCCAGCACTACCACGTTTGGTGACCCAGGTGTTGATGACATTGCCGTGGTTCGTTATATCGGTATCAATGTTGATGATTTGCAACCATTGGAGTAGCTGGCATGACTTCCTATGTTTTTTCACCGTACTCGGTAGCTGGTTGCTTATTGGCGGCAACAAAAATTGTACCCGGTTCAATTTGGGAGTTCGGCAAGTATCCTAAGCAGTTGGCACCATTTGCACATCCCAAGTTGGTTCGTGAGTTGGAGTTGATTCCAGAACTGTCGGCAATCGGTACTTTCAACATTGGGAATTTTGTTAAGTTTTTAACCGCGCACCACATGCCACTGCCGCAAACTTCTGAATTGGATTTGGGCTTGGCTAGTTGGTTGGACATGGCTGTTAAGTGGAAAAAACGTGGCAGTCCAGCGCACGTGCACGTGCGAACCACAAACTACGCCGCCGTCGAGTTGACCAAGTTCTATGTGACTGATTGTGCCAAGCAAACAGCAGCCCTTCTCACCAAGTCTGGTGATGTGTTGTTGATACAGCGTGGTATGTTGGACAAAACTGCACTCAAGTCGGTGGCTGAATCCCTGCCAGTGATGACCCATCTTGGTCACATCGAGTCGCGCTTTCCATCGGTAATCATACCAAAAGTTTCTTTTGACCGTGATGTTGATGTGGGGTTTTTGCTATATGGCACACTCTCAACTGGTTCTGACAGGTATGAAGTTACTCACGCCTACAAGCACGTGGCTTTTGAACTGGACACAATTGGTGCACGTGCAAAAGTAGGAATGTCAATGGGTGCTGCCAAGGGTGCGCCACCGCAACCTCTGGTTTTCAATGAGCCGTTCTCGCTAATTTGGCATAGGCCAGGGTGTAGCTTGCCGCTACTGGTAGGCTATTTTGACTATGACACTTGGCAAAAGGAGTAATTGTGGAGTTGATCTTTTTCAAGAAGGCTGTAATCAAACAGTCTAGTGTGGTGGCAGCTTATCGAAAAACTGCCGTGGTTGAAGCCAACACTGCGTTGGAACCGGATCGGTTGGTACATGAGTTGTTTGTGCTGAAAAATTTGGTGCCAACCAAAGTTTTGGAAAGCAACAATTTTGTCCCTATGGAGCAAGGTGACTTGGTACAGATTAAGCAGTTGTTTTGGCAATTGTGCGGTTCTGACATGGTTCCTGTAGAGGAGGCAAGCTGTGAATGAGATTAGTGTGGCTGACATACCAACACCATTGTTGGAAGTATATTTGGCAATTTTCCACGGCTTCCAAGACAACCACAACCTTACTTACTTGCACAATTTTGTGCAAATAGCGTTGGTTAAGCCAACGTCTAAACCAGCACTGCGGTGCGAGTTTTGTGCTGGCTTGCACATGGGTTTGGGTCGCTGGCTACGCAACACGTTTTTTTGGGGAGACAGTGCGGCCAAGCGTCACTTGCACGGGATTGGCATTAGGCACCCAGATGATATGAGTGCTTTTGTGGTTGGCGCGTTCTTCGACATGATTTTGCTGGCAACAGCGAAAATGTAAATAGTAATTGCTGCAAGGAAACCGTGCAGGGTTGAGTAAATTTGTTCCTCCTTTGTTATTCGACCACTAGTGCAACGGAACCAGTGGGCATACGTTTGTGGTGAACGTAGGAACCCACGCTCATAGACTCACCATTTCCGGTGCCGAATTGGCACCGGCTTTTTTACGGAGGTGGTACTGTGGGAATCAAACTCAGTGTTGAATTAGTGCCATCTAGTTGCTGGTTTTCTAACGTGCGTAGCGAAGTATCTGCGGCTACTTGGAAAAAGTTGCGGCAACAAACACTGGAAGCCGCTTCGCACTCTTGCGAAGTGTGTGGAGATTCCAAGAAGTTGGAGTGCCACGAAATTTTCAACTATGATGATGCCAATCACACGCAGACGCTTGTTAGGCTGCAATGTTTGTGCAAGGCTTGTCATAGTGTAAAGCATTTGGGTTTGGCTTTTGCTCAAAATCGTGAGCAACCTGCACTACGCAGGTTGGCACGATTGAATAGTTGGAGTAGTGCCAAAACTGATGCCTATGTACAGCGAGTTTTTGCATTGTGGCAAGAACGCAGCACTCACGAGTGGCGTTTAGATTTGGGGAGTTTGTGGTGAATATATTTGTGCTGTCACGCAAACCGCAACGCGCAGCAGTTTATCACCATGACAAACATGTGGTGAAAATGCCCATTGAATTGGGACAGATGTTATCCACAGCGTGTCGTTTATCCGGTGTGCCGGCTGGCTACAAAGTAGCATACCAAAATCATCCGTGCACGCTATGGGTTCGTGCCAGTCTGTCCAATTGGTTGTGGGCAAGAGACTTAGCCTGCAAGATGAGTACAACTTTCGTTGGCAAACCCCCTTGTGTCAAAAGATTCACGCTAGTTGGCGTGTGATTGACTCTCTCCCATTGCCAAAGTTGATAGATTGCGGGCAAACCCCATTCGCTCAGGTGATGCCCGATTGCTACCGCAACGCTGATGCTGTAGTTGCGTATAGAGCCTACTACGCAGCTACCAAGCAATTTTATGTGCAAAACGGTGTGATTGTTCCGCACAAGTGGACACGTCGCAACCAACCAAGTTTCTGCAAACTTACCAAAATGTAAATAGTAATTGTATGAGCATGCTGGTAAGTTGCTAGTCAAACCGGCGCACGCAGTGTGCCGAAAATATCCCAGTGGAGTAGAGTGTATGAACCTGCATGAATTTATGAATCGCCGCAACGCACTGTTGCAGCCAGCTGCTGTATCCCGTCATGCAAAAAGTGGAGATGTTGAAATGAGTAACGCCCCTGAAGAGATGGACGACGACGAAATGAACTTTTCGGCGAATAGAGAGTCAAGTGTGTTGGAGGTTGATGAATCGGAGTATGCCGACGAGGCTGACGATGACGAAGACCAGCCAACACTCGTCGGTTCCAATACTGACGACACTGATGATTTCGATGACACGGATGAACCACCCCCGCCGTTGGCACAAAAACTTGCAGAAAATTCGCAAGTCTTGATGGTCAAGTTGACCAATCGCTTGCTGGTAACTCTTAGTTTGACCAATGCTAATTTGGTCTCTAAGCGCAACGGATTGTCTGTGGTTAAACTCACAGACAGTTCGTTTAATTTCTATAACCCGTTCAAGCGTGGTGATGTTGGTAAATCATCTGGTGCATTCCGCGAATTTTTGCCAAAAGTTTTGCACTACTTGACCGAGATGAATGCCCACAATTTTCTGTTGCTGGGTGATGAGTCAACGGTAATCAACAGTTTGTCTAGCTACGCTGCCAGTACCGAAGGGAATATGATTGGCACTCTGTGTGACCTGTTGGGTGCCGACGATTTTGCCACTGAGGTTTTGTCTGGCGACACTCGTTTGGAACTTGGTAATCTTATTGACCTCAACACGTGGTTGACTGGATCGACAAGCGATGTGGAGCAAGGAGTTAGCAGTTCGATAAATTCCTCTCTGGTCATGCAGGTAGCTGTACAGATTCCTGAACTGTACGACCGGCTAGATAAGGCGCGATTTGTTGAGAAATTTATTGGTCTCGTGTCTTCCCAAGTGAGCAGCATTGCTGGCGAGACTGTGCCTCTTGATTTTGCACTGGTTGTTGATGCTCAGTTTTTGGCTGACAAAAACTCACGGCAAATGTTGAATGATTTGTTCGACTCCAAAGAGTTTGAGTTTGAACTTCTCAGCAGCAGTAATATGTACGATGAGAATGGTGCAGCTAGGTATGATTTCTTGCCTAGTCTTGATGGTGACGATAGCGCACAGGAAAGTCTGTTCACTTTTGGCGGAGATTTCCTGCTAATCGTGAAATAGGAATGCAACAATGTCTTTCTTTGATGACGAAAATCAGTCCGAGCGGCAACGCCGCTACGCACTGTTGACCGGCCAACAAGTTGGTAGCATCAAGCCAACTAAACGGCGTGAGGCTTTGGAATCTGAAATGGTGGAGTTGTCTGCTTTCAGGGTTATGGAAATGACTAGTGTTGATGTTGAAATAACCGCGCCCGATCCTGAGATGGTTGCTAGTGAATTGGTGGCACAACCACCCATTGACGCCGAGGATTCTGGCTTGCATCCTTTGCAGTCTGGTAGTTGACTGCGATAATGTAAATATGTTATACTAGGCGGGAGGCAACTATTGCCTCCCCCACTTTCCCACAGGTGATTGTCATGGTAAAAACTAGCTCCAACCCCGCATCATCCAAAGTTGTACCAATGCGTTCTGACGCTAAAGACCGTCAGCGTGCCGCAACTACTGACAGCGATAGTGCCCGCGCTAATAAGTTTGCGCGTAAGACTGAGAAGTTGGGTAAGGCACGTGGCGACGTAGACTCAATTGGCTACGCAGTCAGCTCCAGTGTTACTGGTTTTGTTGAATTGTTTGGTCAGTTGTTGAGTGTTACCGATACGCACGTGGTGTTTCGGCACAAGCGGGCACGTGGCACCAAAGTTGTTGTCAGTCATTTTGACAAAAACGATGTTGCTCTGATTCAAGGCGGTCTTGGTGAGCCGTCTAGGATTTTGGTCAACACGCTTCACACCATCTTTGAAGTTAAAGCTGGTGCACGGGTTCGTTACCTGAAAAACGGTTTCAGTGAAATTACTGAGCCGACTGGTGATAAGACCTTTGTGAATGTGTCGAGCAACACTGGTCTAATCAACAATTCGATTCAAGGCGATGAAGAGAATGTGGTAGCGAAAAGTAGTGCCGCCACCACCACCACCACCACTCGCCGTACTGCCTAGTACCGCTGCGGACTTCGGGAATTTTTGCGCCACTCACCACTGAGTGGCGAATAGTCCAAAACTTGTCTTTTTTTTCGGAGAAAAACCAATGGTTTCCAAGCGATTGATTACGCGGCTGAACAAGATTGCCAAGCAGATTGCCAAGTTCACTGATATGGGCATCGAGGGCGAGATTAAGGATTTAGTCTTTGAACTTGAAGGCGATGACGATGACCACGCTGCTGCGGCTGTGGCAGCAAAGCCCCGTCGCACTCCAGCTCCGGTTGTGGAAGAAGCGCCGCCCAAGCGGCGTGGTCGTGCAGCTCCAGTTGAGGAAGAAGATGACGAGCCGGTTGCCCCCAAGCGGCGGGGTCGTGCAGCTCCTACTCGTGCTGTAATTGACGACGAAGATGATGAGCCGGTTGCCCCCAAGCGGCGTGGTCGTGCGGTAGTCGAGGCAGTTGTTGAAGCGCCACCCAAGCGGCGTGGTCGTGCAGCACCAGCACCTGTTGCTGATTTCGACGACTACGAAGATGAAGATGACGAGCCGGTTGCTCCCAAACGTGGTCGTACTTCCAAAGTTGTGGAGTATGATGACGAAGACGATGACGAGCCGGTTGCTCCCAAGCGGCGTGGTCGTGCCGCCAAGGTTGAAGAGCCGGTGGCTGCTGCCCCCAAGCGTGTTCGTGCTGCTCCTGCCAAACCCAGTAAGGAAGTTTTCGCCGACGATGACGACGAAGATTTTGATTCTGAGGATGACGACGCCGACGACGACGACGACGACGACGACAATGACTTCGACTTCGATGATGAGGACGAAGTGGAAGAAGTTAAGCCTGCCAAGCGTAAGGCTAAGTAAGGTTTTGTAAATCTAGGCAGGGGGAAAGCAATTTCCTCCTGCCTTTTCAGTGGAGAACCACGATGAAAGTTTGTGAATTGTGTGAAGTGCTGAGCGAACAACCACAGCAGAGTTCGATGCTGTTCATGCTTCATGGCTTGACGTATGAACTTCACTCTTTGGTTGTTGGCGAGGATGTTGTGCAGTTGGTGGCTCAACCGCTGTTGAGCGACAATCAACAGAATTTTGAAAATATGCAAGTGACAAGCCACGAGTTTGTCACCAACCTGATTAAAATTTCGCAAGTCTTTGAGGAAATGCGAGCCTGTTCCTACTGCGTGGTACTTGTTGAGAATTACAAGTTGATTTTGTACTACGATATGGAACAGCAGCAGCACTTTATCACACTTGTTGCCAATGACAACGTGCAGCCAATCAAAGATTTGTCGCAAGTGCCATTCTCTATTGTAGTTGTCTACAAGCAGAGTCGTAATTTGTTGGAGGAGTTTCAAGCAGGTCGCTTGTTGTTGTGCGATTTTCTAAATGCTTTCTGTGCTTTGGGCAGTCCTCCGCAAGTTGAGGAAGAATCACCAAACGCCGACCAATCTGGAGTGTGGATGGGAGACTAATATGTTCTACGTGGACGCATTGGAAAAGCCTTCTAGGCCAGTAGGAACAAAGTTTGTGGAGAAGTACCCCGGAGATAGCGGTACGATGTGGTACAAGTATCGCATTGTTGGGTGGTTTCACCTAACTGATGGTTGCTATGGCAAGAAGTGTAGGTTTTGGAAAAACTGTAAATTACGTGTGGAAGCCACTAGGTATTTGCGTTCGTTGCCGCCAGCGCCCGATCCACATCGCCTAAAGGTTTCAGTATACAGGAAGATTGTGTGTCCAAAAACTTTGGAGCAGTTGGTGATTGTTAATCGTGCTTATGTGGAGAATCCCGATGCTGCCCGTAAATAGTAGTACCGTGAAAGTAAACTTACCTGACGATTTGCTGGCTGAACTCAGCGAATACTGTCAGCATTTTGGCATCAAGCGCAATGTCGCTTTGCATGTGGCACTGTCGCGCATGTTGGCACTTGATGGTGATTGGCAAAAGTATCGGCATCCACGGCCAGTAACTGGTGTTACTGGCGATCAGATTCAGTTGTTTGACAAGTGAACAGCGAGGCCACTATGGATTACCAGTTGCACGAACAGTGGGTTTCCCACTGGTTGCATGATATGGTCACCGGTGAAGTTGTTGGCACTTCTTTTGGGTCAAATCCCTATAGTGCTATTCACGATGCCATACTGTTGTTGCAGTACAAAGTAATTAGTGGCCGTATTCCACAACCGCTATTTGTTGACGCTACCCGCCAACTCTTAATCACACAAGACGCGAGCGACCCTGACTTGTGGTTGATGAATTTTGGTCTGCTGGATAAGTTGCGGTCTACAAACTCCCGCGCTTTGGACGACTATTTCAACAATTTATTTGAGTACAACAGTTTGGTTTGTGATGAACCAAGCTCGAAAGTTTCCAGCTTGCACAATTTTTTCACGTTGGACGACTTTAGCCACTACTTTGTCACAGTGCTGCGAGATTTTGCACTTTTCATCGACGCCAACAACGTTCAACCTTCCGTCAAATCAATGATTCGATTTTTTGCACGGTGGTTGCGTCACTACTCACTCTCTTGCTACGTGGGAAACTTTGAGAACACTGCTGGCTTGTTGGCGGCAGCGAAGATTCAACTAGAGCTGCCACGCAATACTAAAAGCTCACCAGGTACTCGTGTGTTGTTGAATGTGCTATTCCAGTTGTTTGCTGCAATCGGTCAGTATCTAACAGTTAGTGACCAACGGCAGATGATGGCACCTGGTATCAGGGTAAACGGGTATTGCTTTGTTGAAGTCACTGCCGCAATGTATAGTGCGGCTGCTAAAAACTTCTCCACACGGCAGCTAGTTGGAGAACTTGACCGTAAGTTGTCAACAAAATTTCGGGAGTTGATTTGTGCTAAAAATCCTTGAAGAAATTGGCTTATTCGACCACGCAACCCTAGAGAGTTGCTGGAAGCAGTCACCGCAAGTTGTGTTGCTGCACACTGGTCTTGTGCTAACACATCGTGATTTGTCAGGCATGCCGCCACTGGCAGTCAGGGTCAATGACGTAGTGAGCGCCATGACACCTCCTACGTTTGAAACGTACAATGCTGCTTGTGTGGATGTGTTTGCTGGAGGGCATTACCCAAACTCTTATGGGAACAGTTTTACCTATGCTGAGTTTGTGAATTGGTTTTTTAGGAAAGAGTTTGTTAAATTCGTTGATGCTCACAACGGTAAGCACAACCCACCTACTTGGTTTAGACTGTTTGTGGGCTTTTACTACCAGCGCAGTCTTGCTGATTTTTGCAAACGGTGCAACTTTGCTACTGAGTTTGTCCCACTCCCATTACCAACCAGCACGGTTGTGTGCGGTGATTTTTCATCGGAGCAAATGATCAGGGCTGCATTTGTTGTGATTGTTAAGTTTGAGGGTTTTGTTGGTGACCAAGTTTTGGCCAAGGCGATTGCCGCCGGTCAACAGTTTTCTGGTTACAACTGGCTAGGGTTTTTTCTAAAGTTGTTTCACACCTACGCGAGTTCTATTGAACCGCTTGCTTTTGAAGCAATGACTAAGCACTACGAACTTTTGGTAGAGAGCAGCCATGTCAACATATAGTGAAGCAAATATCATTGTGTACAAAGGATTGGAAGCAGTGCGGCAAAAACCTGGCATGTACTTGGGAGCCAAGGGCAGCACCATGCTGTTTAAGTTGCTGGATGAGATTGTAACCAACGCGGTTGATGAGTACCACGCAGGACGCAACAACAAAATCACAGTTGTCGCCAACACTGCCACCAACGATTTTTTGGTGGCAGACTGTGCTGGCGGTATACCGGTCGGACTCCATGCGACTGAACGAATCTCCACGCTCACGTTGGTATTTAGTAAACTCCACGCTGGTGGCAAGTTTGACGATAGCGCCTACAAGACTAGCGGTGGAACTCACGGTTGTGGCGCTGCCGCAGTCAACGCTGTTTGTGATTTGTTGGAAGTTTGGACGTGTCGAAACTCGTCTTGGCATTATCAAAAATTTTCCAAGGGTAAACAGCTTACCGGAGTAGTTCGTAAGCAGCAAGTTCCCGACGCTGTTGCCGCACGCTTGGGGTATACACCAACTTGCGGAACAGTGGTGCACTTTGTTCCAGATGTTTCCATTGTGGCCGAAGATGGCCACACTGTGGCCTTGGATACCAAGCAGATATTGAGTTGGCTGCGGGATTTGTCGTTGCTCAACACAAATTTGCGAGTTGTTGCCAAAATTGACGACCGCAATTTGGAATTTTTTAATCAAGAAGGTTTGACTCGCTTGGTTCGGCGCTTGCTCAAAAAGGCGCACACCACACCAATCAGTAAAGTTTTTGTGTTGGAGAATCCATTAGTTGAGGTCGCGTTCTGTTGGGCGAGCACTAGTGATGAACGCATGTTGGGGTTTGTGAATAGTGTGCTAACTCGTGACGGCGGAAAACATTTGGATAGTTTTTACACGGTATTGGTAAGAGCACTAAGTGTGCACAAAAAGGCCCGCGAGACTCTTTATCAAAAAGATGTTCGATGCGGGCTTTTTGGCGTGGTAAATTACCGAACCAGTGGCGCTGAATTTTCCAGTCAGACCAAAGACCGCTTCACTCTCAACATTGGTTCCAAGTTGGAAGCTGTGTTGGAACCCGCCCTCAATGAATTTTTTGCCAAGTATCCACGCTTGACGCGCTCAATCATCAAGCGTATTCAAACAGTGGCTAGTGGCCGTGAAGAATTTAAGCGCATTGCTAGCACAGCCAGCACCATCAAGAAGCGCAGCAGTTTACCAAGTTGTTTGGCAGCATCATTGTCGGCAACACCGGCAACTCGTGAGTTGTTCATTGTGGAGGGGCAGAGTGCATCTCTTTTTTCCTCTACGCCAATTTTGTTGGGTGATGGTACAACAAAGACAATCGCCGATCTAGCTGTAGAGTATACGTCAGGTAATACCAATTTCGGTTGGTCATACGATATAGCCAATCAACAATCGGTGCCAGTGGTTTTGGAGCAGCCACGGATAACAAACTACACTACTGAGTTTGTCGAAGTTGAGTTGGAAGACGGCAGCAAGTTTTTGTGCACACCTGAACACTTGTGGTTGCTGTCGTCTGGAATCTACAAACGTGCTGACGCTCTCACGTCCGATGATGACATTCAGACAGTTTTGGTGCGTGGTAGCTAAACGCTTTAACAATTTTTTGCTTGGTGGTTGGGTCTTTTAGCATGTGGACATTTTTGTGGTCGTCAACCAAAAGCAACCAAAAATGTCCACTGCGTTTTTTCATGAAGCGTGTGGCTGCTTGACACTTACGAACAATGTTGTCCAAGTCTATAGCAAGTGTGTAGTTGCTATTAACCTCAATTAAGTGCTTACCTCCACCAACTGTGAAGGCGACCATATCTGGATGATAGGTGCGAGTTTTACCAAACTCTTGGTACTTGATGTTTGGTAACTTGTGAAAGTTTGTTGTGATTGACCTGACATTTTTTTGGCGGCTCAACCACTCCAGCGCATGGTGTTCGTACCCCACCACCTTGTGGGTTTTGTTGTTTTTGTCCACAAAGATTTTGTACTTTCTATACACTGATGTGAGTGAGTTGGCTACTGCTTTGTCCCTGATGGCTTTTACTTTTAACGCATTATCAAAACCATAACGATCCATGCAAGTAGCTTTGCATTTATCTTGAATTGCTGTTGCTTTGAATGGTTTGTCAAAACCGTATTTATCTACGCACGTAGCTCTAGCGCGGCCCTGACATTCCGGTGTATTCATTTTTCTGGTATTTGTGCGTCCGACCTTGGTTTTAGTCCAATGTGTTTCTCCCCACTTCTCCAAACTATTTTGCTGTTTTAGTTTTTGGATTTCGCGGCTTTGACTGATATGCTCAACTCCATAGCGATCCAACAGCGTGGTTTTTATCGCAGCTTTGATAGTTTCACTTTGAAAAGCGTTCACCACGCCAAAGCGTTGCTGAATAGTTTTAGTTCGTTCATTTTTGAATTGTTCAACTCTTGAAGGATTGTCAGCGCCATATTTTTGCAGACAAGTTTTGCGTCGGCTACTAACCACGGCTGCTGATTCATTCATACATTTGCGTGAGCAATAGCTGGCCCAAGCTCTTTTTTCCTTGTTGAACGCAGTTGGTTCGCCACATGTTAAACATGAGTTATCGGCGTGAGGTTGCCTGAGTTCATATAAGTTCTGACTACTAATTTTTTTGCGAGGGGTTTCTAGTATGCATAGTTTGGCGTATACCTTACTAAATTTCTTTAGAACTCTGCGTGCTACCCATACGCCATCGTTGTCCCAAGCAACGCAGAACTGGTGGTACCAGTGAGTATGTTTGGCTTTGATTCCGACACGACTAAACGGTGATGACATTTGCATCTCTCTCTCTCTTCAATTTGATTAACCCTCTATTAACAAAAATTAGTAAGTTTTGATTCTCCCTCTACCAAGTAAAACGCGAGGTACCAAATGAAGGTTCGTTCGGTGCAACAATTTGTCATGCCACAGCCAGTGCCAGTCTATGACATTACCGTTCCAACTTTTGAGAATTTTACGTTGGGTAATGGCGCAGTTGTGCACAACTGCTTTGTTGGCAGCACTCCGGTGTTGGTTGGTAATACCAGCAAACCAATGATTGAGTTGGTTGCTGACTATCAACAACGCGGCATCACCACGGCTGGCTTGGCTTTTGACACTACTACTGGTAAACCCAAAGCCGTGCTGTTGGAACAACCACACTTCACTAAGTACGTGAGTGAGTTGACCACGGTTGTTTTTGCAGACTGCCAATTTGAGTGTACTCCCGACCACTTGTGGTTGCTCACTGATAATTCGTACCGAAGAGCTGACGAGTTGGTTTGCGGTGATCTGGTGCGTACAATTTTGCCGTACAGGTATCAGAATGCAGAAGTTGTCACTGCCTCCACGCGCACATTGGACCAACCAGTTCCGGTTTACGATTTGTCAGTTCGCGTGTTCAACAATTTTGCGTTGGGGAATGGCGCGATTGTGCACAACAGTGGTAGTGCCAAGAAAGCCCGTGACTCAAATTTTCAAGAAGTGCTGAGTATGTTGGGTAAGCCACCCAACGCGCTGAAAAACTCTCTCAGTAAGTTGTTGGCGAATGGACCCATTCAGAGTGTGCTGCAATCACTGGGGTTGGTGGTTACTGCCAAGGCTATTGACCTGACAAATTTGCGTGCCAACAAGATTTTTATTTTGAGCGATTTTGACGCTGACGGGCCGCTGGTTGGCACCACGCGTATGCTCTCACCCAACGGCAACAACACGTTGTCAGTTTTGGCTACGCATTCTGTGTTGCGGCAGCCAGCCTACGCGATCAGCGCCGCTGGAAAAGTTGTGGTAACTAGCGCCCTGCACACGCGGGAGATTTGCACTACCACCGAAGTGGTTTGTGTGACCACCAAACTCGGAACAGTACAGTGCACTGCTGACCACAAGTTTGTAGTTAGTCGCACGGCGCACGGTGCGTTTCTTGCCAATGGAAACTACTACGCAGCGGCACAAGATTTGGTGGTTGGGGATTCAATCAAAAGTGTCAAGTTTGGACCACACGGTTCCACTATTGCCAACGAAGCAATAGAGGAAATTGTTTATACCACCACTGTTGAGCAGCCCATGTACTGCGCCACTGTTCCAGCCCACGGCAACTTTGTGCTAGGGAACGGTTTGGTAAGCAGCAACTGCCACATCAGCACTCTACTGCTGGCGTTAATTTACCGGTTGGCGCCAACCTTGTTTGAGCAGGGGCGCGTGTGGATCGTTGAAGCACCACTTTTTCATGCCATGCACAATAACAAACACTTCTACGGGGAAAGCGTGAGTGCAGTGGTAGCGCAGAATCCAAAGATTCGGCCAGATATGGTGATTCGCTCCAAGGGACTTAGTGAGCTTGATCCAGAAATTTTAAGGAGAATCGCTTTTGACACTACCACTCGGTCAGTGATTCAGTTGACTATGCCTCCAAAAAAAGTTGACATGGACTATTTCGTCAGCCTCGTGGGAGAGTCAACCGCCGCCCGCAAGAAACTGTTGGGGATTTGACATGGCACACACGCGACCAATTCCAGATTTTCCAGACTACGAAATGAGCCGCACTGGTCAGGTGTGGTCACACTTCGTTGGCCGGTGGAGAAAACAGCATGTGGCACACAACGGCTATCTGATGATTGGTTTGTGGAATGCCACCCAGCGCAAAACATTTTCGGTGCATAGGTTAGTTGCACTGGTGTGGGTGCCAAACCCACGCAACAAACCAGAAGTAAACCACAAGGATGGCGACATACTCAACAACCACCACAGCAATTTGGAGTGGGTTACTGGACTGGCCAACCTGGAACACGCGGTTGCCACTGGCTTGCGGGATCGGCCAGCCATTAGTCCAGTGGATTGTTTTTCGACGGAGACTGGCAAAAAGTTGTGTACGTACAGGTCCATGATTGCTGCACAACGTGCTATCGGCGACGCACACTTGGCCGCGCATATTTCGGCAGCGGTGAGTGGCAAAGCAATTACGGCTGGCGGCTACCAGTGGCGGTTGGCTGGTCATTTCAAGCGATTGCCTCCACTCACCACATCTCAAATCAACCACTCACTTCACACTTGTGCAAACTACCACGTGAGGAACGTCACCACTGGGGAGGAATTTACCAGCAACGCCGAAGTGAGAGCAGCTGGTTACGATCCATGCGGTGTGGCTGGAGTTGTAGCGGGTCGCCACCGTGTTCACGCCAATTGCGAGTGGGAGCGTGTCGAGTGAAATCTACCAGTGGCACGTTTGCTGATAATCGCCGCCTGCCAGTGCACAATTGGTTTGGGTACACGGCAGGGTTTTCCGCCGATTGGGTCACGCAGGTGGTGACCGACCACAACCCAACGCTGGTATACGATCCTTTTGCCGGGTGCGGCACCACCGTGTTTGCCGCACAGCTTGCTGGATTTGCCAGTTTGGGGTGTGAATCGCATCCGTTCGTGGTGCGGGTAGCACGTGCCAAACTTGGATGGTCAGCTTCACGATCAATACTTGAACGAACTGCTGCCAAATTGCTGGTATTGTCGCACCGGTTCAAGCAGCCACTGCCACCAGTTGCGCCATTGCTAGCCAAGTGCTACACTCCCACGGTGCTGGTTGACTTGTTAGCGTTGCGGGATGCGTGGTGGCACTATCACAAGCAACTTGATCCAGTCATTTCTCGTCTGGTGTGGTTGGCGCTGGTGGGAATTTTGCGCACGTGCAGTTGCGTGGGGACAGCACAGTGTCAATACGTGTTGCCAAACCAGCGCAAGGCAAACCAAGTCACGGTAGCGGCGGCGTGGGAGCACAAGATTGCTCGCATGGTTTCTGACATGCACCACTTGCGCCACCACCCATCAACTCCCGCACATTTTTTTCGCGGTGATGCTAGACGAGTCCCACAGCAGGTGGCTCCGCGTAGTGTTGACTTGGTGATTACGTCCTCTCCTTATATAAACAATTTCGACTACGCTGACGCCACTCGTTTGGAAATGACATTTTTCAATCAGGTCAGCAGTTGGGGAGAACTTCACCACGCCGTCAGGCGGCACTTGTTGTGTTCGTGTAGTCAGCATGCTGCCGCTGAACATTTCAAACTGGACAAGTTGCTACAGCACCGAGCGACAGCACCAATTGCCAGAGAGCTTGCACATGTTTGCCACCAGTTGGACACTGAGCGCGTGCTCCACGGTGGACGCAAAACGTACCACACCATGGTGGCCGCGTATTTTGTGGATATGAGTAGAGTGCTGCGGTCGCTGCGAGTGCTTACCAAGCGCCACGCCGCAGTCTGTTTGGTAATTGGTGATAGCGCCCCCTATGGAATCCACGTGCCAGTACCAGAGTGGTTGCAAAAGTTGGCCGAATTTAACGGCTTTGAATTTGACAGGTTTGAAAAATTAAGGGACAGGAATACTAAGTGGAAGTGTCGTAAGCACCGAGTACCATTGCTGGAAGGACAGCTTTGGCTACGTGGTTAATGTGGAGGAATTTTCGTGAATAAACCAATTATTGTGAATCGCCACCGACTAGATGGCGCACTGGTAGAAACTTACCAATCACTCAGCCACGCCACCCGTGCCGGTTATTGTGCCTCCAACATTTCACGAGTGTTGGCTGGAACTCGTCGCACCGCCAACGGCTGGCGGTGGTCGCGTGGTGAGGCAGCGCAACTGACTTTTGCAGAAATGGCAACTGCCATGCGTACTCGCAACCGCTTTCATGTGCGCAACGTCGAGTTTTCCAGCTACCAGCAACTTCGCACTGCTGGCTACGATCCTGACTTGGTAAGGGGTGTGCTCAACGGTAGTAGATTTTCTCACGCCAAATGCGAGTGGGAGAGAGCGTCGTGAATTTCACAACCAAAACTGTGCGGGTTGGTGGTGTGCCGCTGGAGTTTGCGTTGTTCAACAGCAACTTTGCGCCAGTGTTGAACACGTTGGAAATAACTTTCACTAAAACTGCAAACTACCCAACTCACCGGCAGCAGTTGCTTGAGTCCGGTCAGTTGTTGGAGTTGGATACCGCTACCACTGTGATTAGCAATGACGCGCTTCGCTTGCTGCTGGACAACAGAGTATTCTCGCACGGGATGCTCACTTGGCCCAAGTTGTCGCGTTTATTGGCAGCAACCGCAGCACGTTATCATCTCAACGTGTGGGAGGCTGCCGTTAGTTCTAGCACACTGTTTGACGTGTGGGAGCACAACGGCCAATCGTTGCGAGTTGACTTCACCGAAACTGGCTTCTTCAACGCCACATCCATTGCACAATTCTACAACAAGCAAGTTAGTAAATGGTTAAAGAGTGAGGATACCCAAGAGTATATTGCGGTACTGTTGGAGGAGCAAAATGCCAAAAGTAAAAATGTACTTTTGGGATATTCGGATTTTGTAATTGTTAAAAGGGGTGGCAACAATCCTGGCACTTGGTTGCACCCTGATTTGGCCGTGGTATTTTCTAGGTGGATTAACGTACGGTTGGCTTTGTGGATGGACAAGAAAATTCGCGCCATACTGTCGGCACCTACCACTACCACCAAGTTGTTGGAGCAGCCGACCCAATCCGTATCACCGCTTGATCGTTTGGTGGATAAACTTGATAGGCTTTGTGATAAGTTGGACACCATTGCTGATCGACTGTTGACTAAAATGTAAATAGTAGTTGTAACACCTACCCCCTCAATCGGAGTTTCACCATGAGTAAAAAACCACAAATTTCTTTGGAGCTTGCTCCAACCCCGGAACAAGTGACTTTGCTAAAAGCCAACATGCTTTGGTGCAGTAACCTGTACGACCACGTGATGGGTGATTTGATGGCGAACCGCAAGCACTCCAAACGCAAGATTGAACGTTGTGACTATAGCTATGTCACGATGGTTCGAGAGGAAAATACCGAAGCGGCCAACACTGATCCACAGGCTATGACCCACTCGGTTAGCGCAGCCTATGGTATGTACAACCGCTACGTGAAAGACTTGGCACGTGGTCGAAAGAATTTTCCGTCGCTGATGGATGGATCAGCACATTATGTTGGGTTGGTATTCGACGATGTGGCGCAAACTGTTTCTGGAAGCGGTGTACGCATTGGGACACTTGGCTGGTTGGACACTGCTGCCAACACTGATACCCCTGCCATTTTCTCCCAACTTTCTAACAACATTCTACGGAAAGTTGTAGTACGGAGAGTTGTGGTGCGTGATGACCCAGCCGAAGATTTGGCAATTTTATGGATTGCTGATTTGTACTTCAAAGCAAAAGTGCTTGAACCAGCAACTGCTGAACAGCGCACCGACGCCGAGGATGCCGAGGCTTTGGAAGCACGGTTGGGAGATACCACCGACGATGATGAAGATTTTGACTTTGGTGAGTGTGACTTTGATGAGGACGACGACACCGACGCCACACCACAAACCTTTGACACAATCAGCATTTCAACTCAAACTGAGTTGGGTTTTGAGGAAGTGCCGCCGCCAACCACGTTAGTCACGCTGGAACTTCCAACTCCGGTTTGGCAAGCATTCAAGGATGCTGCTGACGCTTGCGACGTGCCACTAGCCACGTGGCTAAAAGTAACTTTAGCCAATATAGCTAAGTAAAATTTCCCCCATTTTTTAGCCACCAATCACGTTGGTGGCTTTTTTGCGTGGAGCGCCTTCCAATGGTTTCAGAAACAATTGACAGCTACGCCAAGCGTGCCATGCTTCGATATGGTCGCACTGTCGTGGAACAACGATTAGAGTCATATAGGGCGCAGAATTTTCCAAACTATGAAATTACTCAAGATGGGCAAGTTCTGGCTATTAAAAATGGCCGATACCTTAGACAAACTATAAGTAAACAAGGCTATCTACGTGTTAGCTTGTCTAATGTTGATGGTGTTCGCTACACTTTTGCTGTGCACCGATTAGTAGCACTAACGTGGATACCACGTGTCATTGGCAAAAATATTGTAAACCATTTAGATGGAAACAAGAGCAATAATCACAGTCATAATCTTGAGTGGGTTACGCAACAAGAAAATAGTCAACATGCTGTTGATACTGGCTTGACCCAAACTAACCGTAATGTGCGGGTAGCTAAGTATACAGTCGGTGGTAAATTTTTACAGGTGTATGCTTCACTAAAACAAGCTGCCCTAGCTGTTGGTCTTAGCAGTGGCAACATTTGTAGTGTTATTAAAGGTATTCAAAAAACAGCAGGCGGATTTCAGTGGGCAGGGCTACAGACTAATGGAAAACCACTACTAAAGTTACCACCTGTAAAACCAAAAATACTTACAAAAGTTCCAGTAGCCCAATATACTACTAATGGCCAATTAGTGCGTGTGTTTGATTCGATTAGGGAAGCTGCTTCTTTTGTTGGTTGCACTGATGGTAACATTTGTGCTGTTTTATCGGGTAGAACGTCTACAGCAAACGGGTTCAAGTGGCGCTACTTGAAAGATTCTACTAGAAAAATTACCGCTACAGTTACGAGTAAGTTGCGTGATAACAAACATATAAATCACTGTAGAAGAGTAAGTATGGGTGTGACTCATAACGCTATTGACGCCAATTTTTTTGTCAATTACGAAATTGAGAAAGATGGACGTGTATGGTCTTTACTTAGCAAAAAGTTTCTAAAAACGCGAGTTTCAAGTGTTGGGTACGCACAAGTGTGTTTATCATCCAATGGAAACACGAAGACTTTTTTAGTACACCGGTTGGTTGCGTTAGCGTGGCTACCACGTATTGTTGGTAAAAATATTGTAAACCACAAAGATGGCAATAAAGTGAACAACCACGCTAGTAATTTGGAGTGGTCAACACCCAGTGATAACACACAGCACGCATGGAAAACTGGCCTAAGCGTTCCGTCTGTTGTGTCAATTGCACAATATAGCGAATCAGGTAAATTTTTGCGCGTGTTTGATTCAATGACCGCTGCCGCACAACAAGCTGGTTGTAGTGTCGGTAATATTGGTGGTGTAGCTCGCGGAGAAAGATCATTGGCAGGTGGCTTTCAATGGGCATACCTGCAAGGTAATGGAAAACCGTTGTCAAAGTTGCCACCTGTAAAACCACTACGGGTTCCGGTAGCACAGTATACGAAAAATGGTAAGTTTTTGCGAGTGTTTGTATCAGTTAAAGAAGCTGCTGAAATAGTTGGCTGTAACGCAGGAACTATCAGTTCTGTTCTTGTTAGTAGAACCAATACCGCTGGTGGCTGTCAGTGGGCGAGGCTACAAAGCAATGGCACGCCATTACCAAAGTTACCACCTGTAAAACCAACATTAGCACAAGTAGCGCAGTACACCATTAGTGGTAAATTTTTGTGCGTGTTTGGTTCAATAGCAGCAGCTGCTAACAGTGTTGGGTGTGCTGCCAGCGGTATTAGCGCAGTGCTGGCTGGCAAAGGTCAAACGCTTAAATATTTTCGGTGGGCGAGGCTACAAGGTAACGGTAAACTGTTAGCAAAGCTGCCACCATTAGAATTGCCAAAAACTACACCAGTAGCGCAGTACACCATTAGTGGTAAATTTTTGCGTGTGTACAATTCTTTCAATGAAGCTGCTACTGTCGTTGGTTGTGGCCAAAACAGTATTAGAGGTGTTGTTGCAGGCAGACGAAATTCAGTTTGTGGTTTTCGGTGGGCACGCTTGAGTAAAAACAATCGACCGTTACCAAAGCTGCCACCACTATCAAAGTCACAACCACAAATGAAACCTGTGCGAAATATAACCACTGGAGAGATTTTTACTACTCACGAAGAAATTTGTGCGGCTGGTTATCTTCCGACCTGCGTGGCAGCAGTTGTCGCTGGTAAATCCCATACACACGCCGGTTGCTGTTGGCAAAAAATTACTGGAGAAAATAATGGAAACTACTGAGCACATTCACGACCTAGCTAGACGTTTTATGCTTCGATATGGTAGGGAAGTAGTAGAATCTAGGTCGATCCCCGACTTCCGCGACGGAATGAAGCCTAGCCAACGCGCCATATTGTGGGCAATGCATGATTTGGGTATTACCAACAAGACTGGTTACAAGAAATCAGCACGCGTTGTTGGCGAAGTGATTGGTTGCTGGTGGCCGCACTCGGATATGAGCATCTACAAGGCAATGGTGCTGCTGGCCAACATGCCTATACCGCTCATTGATGGCTATGGTGGTTGGGGTAATCATGTTGACCCCGCTGGTGCACCACGCTATTGTTTTGCTGGAACCACGCGAGTGATGACTGAGCATGGTCTGGTGCCGATTGTCCACTTACCAATGTTGGAAAATCAGCACAACTCGCTTGCCGACGACTACGCTACCCTAAGTGGTTACAAGCACCACGTGGACTGCCAAGTAGGGTCGCTCCACGGTTCGCACCCAGCTAGTCATTGGCTAAATAGTGGACAGCAATTCACGGTAACAGTAACCACGCCCTACGGTTCGGTGGTTTGCACACCTAATCAACCATTTTTGGTACGCAATGGCACCATTGACGGGCACCAAACTTTTGCGTGGGTCACTGCTGAAAATCTGGTAGCTGGTTCTTCGCGCATTTGTTTGAACGCTGGTTCGGTGCCAGTAGTGAGTGGAGCGGGTAATCACTCTGAGCTTGGATTTTTGTTGGGCGTGCGCTTGTTTTTTCAAAACATCACGCTGCCAAAGTCGCATGGTGTTCACGCAAAGTGGTGTCAGGAGCAATTGGATTCCGTTGGGTCAGAATGGCGAACAATTTTGGATTCTGAGAATGGCTTTGCTATTCCAGAGTATTTGTTTACTGCCAATCACTCAACTGTTGCTAGTTTTCTCCAGCCATTGGTGTGGCAAACGCCGCCACCACGTTTGCTGCAAAACAGCGTTACAAAATGTCGAATCAGCACCACGCTACCAAATCCAGTAATTGCCGGTCAGGTACAGCAGTTGTTGGGCAACTACTTTGGCGTGTGGGCCAAACTCCAAGACAACTGTTTGTTTGTGACCAAGCGCCGTTGTGTGTTAAACCTGCTCACTCGCGTCTATGCAAATTCGCCAGTGAGCAGTGGCGTGAGTTGCAAATGCAAGGCTAGTTGTGACCGTGACTACGTACTAGCCACAGTAACCAGTGTGGTGCCAAATCACGGTAAACAGTGGGTATACGATCTAACTGTTCCGCACAGCCACGCTTTCATGGCCAACGGTTTTCTTAGTCACAACACTGAATGTCGGCTAAGTGACTACACACAACTCCAGATGTTGGATTCCACGTATTTGGCAGTCACGCCAAAAATCAAGAATTTTTCTGAGGACAAAACTTGGCCGTTGGTGCTTCCAGCCAAACTGCCAACGCTGCTGTTGGTTGGTTCCAACTCCATTGCGGTTGGTGTGTCGGCTAGTTGTCCAAGTTTTGAACTCGCGGGTGTGGTAAAATTGTGCCGCAAGCTATTCAAGATTGGTGCCGTAACTCCGGTTGATTGTGCCAAATACCTGCGCTTGAGCTACAAGTGGGGTGGGTCTTGTGTTAGCTCACCGGCTGAAATGTTGGAGTTTTTCACTACTGGTAACGCAACCCTCAAGTTTGAACCTGAGATTGTGCTGGTACCGCACAAACGGCAAATTAAGTTGCTAAGTGTGTGTCCAGGTCTGCAATCAAAACCAGTAATTGACAAGGTTTTGTTTGTCACAGTAGCAAATTTGCCAGGAGTTAAGAGTGTGGCTGATACCAGCGACCAATCAGGTATCAGCTACACGATTAGTTGTTTGCGAACTGCGGATTTGACCACGGTGGAATCACAGGTAAGAGCCGCCGTTACGCGGAGCGTGTGTTTTGATTTGGGAATCACGGAGCGCACTGAGGATGGACGTGCCTTGTTTAGTCGAGAGACTATTCCCAGCTTGCTCGCCAAGTGGCGTGAGTGGCGGTTGGGGTTGGAGTTGGCAGTGATTGACCACCTGCTGGCCCAAGAACACGCAAGGTTGGCACGGCAAAATTTACTCCTGACCGCAGTATCAAATCTGGACATTGTGATTGGGTCACTGAGGTCTAAGAATCCAGCAGCACACTTGGTCAAAAATATGGGAGTTTCTCAAGCCACAGCCGAGGCTATTTTGGAGTTGCAAGTTAAGCAGCTCCACGTGTTGGAACGCACCACTATCAAGTCAGCAATTTCCGCCATTGACACTAAAATTGCGGCCTTGAAGTTGGAGCGGCGCGATCCATGCCACCGAGTTTTGCAGACGCTCGCCGCATTGACTGCTTGACAGGGCGGAAGCACCAGAGTATACTGGCATCAATCCCTCAACCTACCCTGCCCCCAAGGAGCTTTGTATGAAAAATGATACACTGTCTGACCGGTCAGTTACCACCCGCAGCGGTAGGTACTACTCAAATCTCAGCCAGCGGGATATGTACTCTGCCGCTTTGTACCTGCGAGTATCGGTTAAAAAGTTGGTAGACTGGTGCTCACGCGGAAAGGTTCCACACACAGTTGGCAATGACGGCATCACTCTCTATGTGGGTGACTACACTCTTTGGCGAGTGAAGCGCCAGCTGACTCTTGGGTAGTTTTGCTAATTTTTCTCCAGGCACCGCCGCATTTGCGGCGGTTTGTCGTTTTACCATAATGTAAATTAACGGAGAGTGTCATGGCCTATCCTCAAGTCACTTCGCTGTTGGCAAGAATTGGAAAATTTACCGAAGATGTGCGAACACAACGTTTGGTATATCGGTCGTCGGCGATTGGATTCCTGCGACAATTTTGTGCCGATCTTGAGCTTATTCCACGCTTTGAAGTGTTGAGTATCAACCGGCATGTGCGTGAGTTGACAAATTGCGTGTCTGGTATTGCTGTTGCTCTTGAGGAACGTGAGATAAACAAAAGGGAGTTTGTCGGTTCTGTGGCAAATCTGTCAAACATCGTGCAGCGTTTGGCAAATCATTTGGAGCATTTACCGGTCGCCACACCTGTAGTGGCTGTCGCGGCTGGACGTGGTTTGCATGACTTGGATTTGGATAAGGAAGAAGCCAAAGAAATTGCGTATTTGACCGCCCGTGTTTCGGATAAGGCACAACTAACCAAACGTGTGGCTGAAACCAAAGCCAAATACGCAAACTGGCGTAAACGATTGGGGAAAAACCCAGATAATCCAGTTCTGACTCGTGAGATTATGGATTCCCTGCACGTGGATTTGGATAGCGACTTTCCAATCCCGGTAATTCTGACCGACGACTGGCTCAAAACTATGAGCCACAAACTTGTTGAGTTGGAGAGTACCAAACGCATTAGCGGTGAAGACCACCGTGCGTATTTGGCGAAAATAACCAAAGCCAAAGCCACACAAAAACAAACAGCGCACAACGACTCAGCCATAGCGTCATTGCGATCCGGTTTGGTGAAGTCTCTCTCAAAAATCCCGCGCAACTTTCCTACCGACAAACTCCCCCCGTATATTTTTTGCCACAACCTGCCAATCGTCATGTCAGCGCACACTGCCGGTGCCAGCGTGTTGGGGCGTTTGTTGGCATCAGCAACTTTGGAAGCTGCGAACATCACTAGCGTTAATATCATTCCCCATTCTTTTGAGCAAGGTGGTGGGAAGGCTGGAGGATCGTTTGTTCCCGGCGTTACTTGTTTAACTCACCAGACTTGCTTGTGTGTGAGTGCAAATTTTGCCGCTGATTTCCACTCTAGGCAGTTCTCCAAAGGTCAGGATGTTCCAGATGCAACTGTTGGTAAAATGGTGTTGAGTTACGCGGCAAGCACGCTTGGAGACTTGAATAAGTTGAGTGACCACGAGTGGGCAATTGTTAGTGAGCGAACTCTGGATAACCAGCTCGTTGACACACGCGACCAGACATTTTTCGTGTGGTTGATGCCTATGCACACCTACAGCAACTGGCTAAATGCTGCCGGTATTCAGCCAACTAATTTACTCTGGGATATTTGGACATTCTCCAAGAGGTAGCACGTCATGTCTGGATACGGCGTGTGCCAAATATGCACAAAAAAATGTGCTGCTATTCACATGCATCACACTATTCCAGTATCTTGTGGTGGTCGTGATTCCACACAAATACCATTGTGTGGTAGTTGCCACACTGCACTCCACGCAGCAGCTTCCTACGTGGTGGCGCAGTTGAAGTCAACGACCAAACGAATCCCAAAAGTATTTTGGTATGACCTTGATTCTACTCGTCGGGCAAAGCCGTATGTGGATGTGCTCGTGACCGCACTGGTTAATAACAAGGCCAAGCCTACCAACTTACCGTTGCATTTACCTGCACCTTTGTACGCACTGCTAGTGAGACTCCAACGCACCTTGGGTCACCGCAGTATGCAGCAAACGGTGCAATTTTGTATTAGTAGTACTGCCAAAGTCCAGGGTCTTCTGGAGAAAGGGGAAAATAATGGCTAAGATTACGTGGCGTTGTGGTGAATGTGCAGGCTTGAATATCAAGCGTATTCTGTCGAAGACAGCAACGTGTGGTGAAAACGGCAAACTAAAAACTAGCCGTGCGTGTGCCGCCTTTGAATTTGATGACTCAGTTGTGGCTTCTACGTTCTCAGCTCCAGCAATCAAGAACACAAACCCATTGTTAGACTTAGCTCAAATTGTGGCGTGCTTGCCTAGCGACAAGTTGCGCCATTTGTCGTATCTGCTCATGGCTGAAAAAGTTACGCGCAACTGTGGCCTCATGTTTGGGCAAAAACTCTATGTGCACTACCGGTGCAACAATTACTATTTGAGCAATTTTGCCATTGCTCACGTGTTGCGTGCAACACCAGCTGCGCACGATAAACCGAGTGCACTATATTTGGTTGGATCGTTGGCTGTACCAAAAAACGCAGCCACTGGCTGTGTCAATTTTTATTCGATTGAGTCGTGGGAACGCAGTGGAGTTTTCAGACCACGTGAGTTTACGGTTTTGAAGAAAACCAAAATGTTGGGAAAGATTGACCCGCAAATTCAGCGCGACAATGAGAAAGTTGAGCGCGAGATTGAGCGTGGTCGTATTGAACAACAACGCAAACGCAGTCGCAGTGATGGCGCTGACGAGGGCTTTGTTACCGACCTTGATGCTGCGTGGAGCAATGGTAGTGTTGATGATACGCGGGTCAAGAAAGTAAAACCAAGCACCAGTTTGTTGGAAGTGATTTACAATATGCAGCGCGGCTTCATCTTGGCTCCAGAGTTTGATGAACCGACGCCCGAAGCGCCAGACACTACTGATAGTGAAATATACTATCAAGATTTTGATTTGTCCTTTGACACCCGCACTGTGAAATAAGGAAGCTGCCATGAGCGAAACTTGGTGTATTCAAAAGGTGCCGGAAGTTGCACAGTTTGTTCAAGTTGTCGTCACGCACATTCCGACGGAAGGCTCACCACATCCTGATTTGTACAGATTGTGCCTGTCCCATTGCTTGGGGATTGTGAGTAGCCATGAGTTTTCGGCCAAATTAAAAGTTTGGATTACAAGTCGGTATCCACCACGTGGACTGCACTTTGAGTTGCGCGAGAATAGTTACTTCGCCCTCAATTTGAAATTTTGGGTGTTGCGCCTAGTGCGCGGCGGTCGGTGCAGTGGACGCCAAGCGGCGGTGTTGAGCCGCCTGTATTGTGTTAATCCAACCGACGCTCGGTTGGTTTGGGGATTGTTGAAAGACCACTCTTATTGGGAGCAGTTGTGGTCATACGCTCAGTTGTTTCCGCGAACTTCCTTGTCGTGGTATGCTTTGTGCCACGTGCACGAGGATTTTGTCACTCGTTATGACGAGTTGCAAGGGTTTAGCAAGTATTTGGTTGGCAGTAAGATGCGTTTTTTGCTCAAGCCGAACAACATGGATTTCAAAGATTTGCAAGCCGACCTTATGCTCAAAGGTGTCAAGGCGTATTACACCATGTTGCCGATCCGGCACGATATTGGCTACGTGTTTGGTTGTGTGAAGAAGGCGATTTCTAATCACGCCATCAACGTGATTCTCAAAGAAACACGCCAAAAGCGACAGCGCATCTATGCTGACGGTTTGGACGAGCATGGGTGTGTGCGCTACCGTTTTCGTGTGCTGGCTGACAACCAGCAAGCGACAAATCCTGACGGTACCAGTGTGAGTGTGGAGGATTTTCCAGACGAATACGCGGCAAACGCTCACGAGCGCATTCTGGTTAAACACTCGGTGCAATTTTTAATCAATAAGTACCGATCTAGGTGCCCACGCAAATACCGCATGTTGCGGTTGTTGATGGGCACTAAGTCACGACGCTTTACCTCGTGGTTGCGTGCTCGCAACCTACTCAATCGCAGGGAAGACAATTCTAGTTTTCAATTGCGTATCCCAGCCATTCAGTACAACGACTTGGTGATAGAGTATCTGCACGTGCAGTACTCCACAGCCCAAAGATTTATCAGCAATTTGCGTGTGAACATGGGAGGTGACCAAGATGCTATTGTACAACGCGAAGGCTGAGAGTCGTTGTTTGTCCACGCTTACCAGTCCGCTGGTAAGCGAGCGACTGCGTTATTACCTGTTTGCCAAGCTATCGCCGGAGTATTTTCATCACCCGGCGTGCTTGTCAGCTTTCAATCGGCTCCTGTCGCTCACCAAGAAATACGGAGCATTGGTGACGTGGGACGAGTTGTTGGCCGACCCAGTGTTGGAAGAGGATTTTCGCACCATGCTCGGAACACTGGTTGCGGAACCAGTGCGTAGACGTAAACCGTGCGACCGTATGCTCGACGTGTTAAACTCTTACCGTAAAATCCGAAAAACCTACGCGGTAGCCAAGGCCACAATCGAGAGTCTCAAAGGCGAGAAGGTTGACATTGATCCAATTTTGGATGTCATGGCCGCTGGAATTAGTGAGGCTAGAGTGGCGCACAACAATGCGCCACTCTACTCTATTGGCAAGGATGGCAATAGCGAATCTTTGGTAAAGAGTGTTTTGCGTGGTAATAGTGTGCCGTTTTATCGTACTGGTTTCAACGGTTACGATTCAAAGAATGGTGGTTTACCACTGGATGGGGTGATGGTAATTGCGGCAACTAGCGGTTCTGGAAAAAGTTGCATGCTGATGAACTTGTTGAAAAATCTCTACGAGATCAACAAGATTAGTACGTTCAAAGTTACGTTGGAAATGGGCGATTCTCAGGAAGCTCGGCGGCTTATATCGTGTTTGAGTGGTGTGCCGCTATTCAAGTTTATTCACGGAACTTTGGAACGCGATGAGAAGAAATTGGCATTCGGCAAGTATCGGCAGTTTCAAAACTTTGGACTTGCCAACGACTGCCGGTTCTCAACACTTAGCCCAACTACTGGAATGAGTATTGACCAGGTACTTATGACAGCCCAACCCTACGGGTTCGATGTGGTTGCTATTGACTATATCACGTTGTTGGCGGGGACTGACAATGATCGGCAAGCTCAAGTGCTCAGCAACATAGCTAGGCAATGCAAAGAGTTTAGTCGTGCCAACAATTGTTTGGTGATTATTTTGGCACAGCTGGATGACTCCACTGGCAACATCCGCTACAGCCGCGCACTCAAGGAGCATGCAGACGTGGTCTGGACATGGAAGTATCCAGATCGAACCGACAAAAAGATTGAGATTAGTTCGCTCAAGACTCGTGATGGCGAAGTTTTCGACTTCTTTGTGCGGGAGAATTTCATGTGCATGCAACTAAGTGACTATGTGGCGTCAGAAGCTGATGCCACCGCAGCGGTGGCGGATAAAAAACAAGTTGAAGAAGATGTGGACTACACAACTGGAGTAAGTTGATGCGTAAACGACGTGGTAAGGTTGAAGGGCCGTTTGGCGTAACTGATGTGCCGCCACCGGCGAAAATAAACTACACGGAGGTTCCACGCTATGCTGATGAGCTACCATTGTCCAACACGGTAAAGATTCCTGAAAAATTGTTGAACAACTTGTTGGGACGTAGCAAACGCCTTACTCGTGAGTTGAGCAACAATTTGCTGCTCCACGACGCAAGCCTCATGCTTTCATTGGAATCAACCAGCACCTATGTGCAAGCAGCATTGCGCGATGGGCTTGGCTTGGAAGTTGAAGTGGATGGTGATTTGCCGGTGCTGTTGAGCAATCTATCGAAGATTAGCGTGGTGTATTTTTATCTGCGCAAAATGAAGACTTTGCCGGTTGGAATTAAACGATATTTTTTGCGTAAATTTATTGACCAACTAATTGGCCAATGCATGACCGAAATGCGTGCGTCACAACATAGCTCTAGCATGGCACAGAAGTTGGAGGGGATTGTGAGTACAACTTTGGGCAGGAAAGTTTCTCGTGAAAAAAAGTGAGCAATTACAATTTGCTTATTTGACTGGACACAGCTTGTTGGCCAAACCAACTTCTTTGTGCTGTGAATTTGTGCGAGAATCTGTGGCGCACAATGTGGCTACCACATACCATGATTTTTTTGGTCAGTTGCCAACTGTCTACGGTGTGGGAAAGTTGGATGGCTCCAAGCGTTTTTGTGTTGCCCCTAAACTTCCCCACACAGCGGTGTTGCAGTCGGCAGTTGACCAATTGGTGTTGTCCACGCCAGTTGAGTGGCAACACGACCCAATCAACCAGTCTATGTTGCTTTTTGCTTTGTGGGAGAGGCGTGGCGGGATTGACCGCGCTAGCCAGGTGCCGTTGTTGTTTAGTCATCGGCACCGAGTGCTGGCCAGTGTGTGTCGGCTTGTTGCTCGCAATTGGCCTTGTCACGTACACCGCTTGGCCAAGCCGTGGTCGTGCCTACAGTTGGCACCGGAATTTGCCACGGTTTTGCAGAGTGATTTTGGATTTGCTCGGTACTACCTTGAGTTGCCACGGTGAATGCTTGTGAAAAAAATTGATGCTAAAAATGGGTGCATGGTGCTACGTGATTTACCAGGATACTTGGTTGAAGAAGGGAAAATTGGGTTGGGTAGGTATCTCAAGCAGCGTATGGTTGATGGAAAAAGACGAGGTATGAAGGTGCACCGTTTAGTTGGTTTTGTTTGGGTACCACTGGTCGCTGGAAAAAAATTCATCAACCACAAAGACGGAAACAAAGCCAATAACCATTACTCAAATTTGGAGTGGGTAACTAGCAGTGAAAACTTGCAACACGCGTATAAGACTGGCTTACGAGCTACAGTCCCAATAGCACAGTATACACTTATGCGTGTTTTTCTTTCGATTACGCAAGCTGCTGCTGCAACCTACTGCTGCATTAGTGCTGTTCTTAATGGCAGATCGCACACAGAGGGCGGTTACTTGTGGTCTTATCTACAAACAAACGGTAAACCGAACCACGTGTATAAAAGTGCAGTAACTAAAAATCCAGCTACTAAACGCAATGTACCGCATAAAAAGATTTATGTTAATTGGTTCACACAGTTATCAGACACAGTTGATGGGCAAATCTGGTCGCTAAGACTTGGTCGTTACCTAAATCAAAGCACTAATAATGGCTACAGTGATGTTACACGTGTTTTGGCTGGTAAAGCTAATACTCACGCCAATTGCCTTTGGGAAAAACTGTAATGCGTATAAAAAAGTCCCAAAATAATACTGTAAGCAGTACCAACTTGGTAGATTCTAATTGTCTTGCTTGTAAATTGTGGACAGATTGTGAAAATTCTAGTAAAAGTGTCCTCTTTTGTTGCGAGCAGTTTAAGCCACTAAGTTCCAAGCCAAACGCTGCCAACGCCCTGGATACTATTCTCTCATACGGAACTGATCGCCGAAGCGAAGACATTACTGATGTATTAAATGCAGGGAAACGGCGGTCGTTTAGTGGCAAACATTTAGAACACGATCCTGATGACGCTAGTTTCAACATCTACGATGTGATTGAGAAAGTTATTGCTGAAAATAGTCACAATACCCTATCTGACATCAAGATCGACGATAGTAGCTTACCCAAAGCCCCAAATTTTTACACGTTCGCTACCAGCGAAAAGTTTTTGGGTATTTCTCCGTACATCATGCAAATTGTGATTGCCACACTAACGCTTGCCGAAGCATGTCCAGTGTGTAGTGATATGGAGTGGTTGCTTCACGACGTGGAAGTGAGTGATTCCATGCTCAAGTTTGAGCAAAAAGTGGCATTGTTGGAGAGTGGCATTTGTCCACACTGTAGGGCTACCCGTTCCACATTGGTTGCCAAACATTTGCTAAATTTTTATCAGGAAATGGCCATCAATGCTGGTCAGCGGTCAGGGAAGAGTGCCCTGGTAGCAATGATGGCAGCCTACCTTACCCACCGCGTGCTCAAAATGCCCAAGCCTGCTGAAACCTATGGCTTGCTCCCAAACTCCATGCTCCACGGTACTTTTGTGGCACTGACTTTTGCCCAAGCACGTGACACGCTTTGGGACCCGTACTATAATTACTTGACAAGTGCACCGTGGTTTGTTGACGCCCACAACCTGTACGCCTTCTATGGTGAAAAATACGGTGAAGATTTGTTCAAGGTGCGTGACACTTTTGTCATGTATAGGCACAAAAATTTGCTAACTTACGCTAGTGCACCAGACAAGAGAAATTTACGTGGCCGTTCAAGAATTTTTGCATGTTTGCCTGGGAACACACTAATAAATACCAACAGTGGCTTGGTACGCATGGATCAAGTGCATGTTGGCGACCGCGTTACTTGGGGAAACCATGTCGGTTGTGTGACCAAGCATCAAGCTACCGGCAATAAACAGCTGTACAAACTTACTTTGGCGAGTGGTCAACAGTTGCTAGCCAGTGCTAACCACAAAATTGTAGTGTGGGAACCAAACACGCAGACATTTGTAAAAGTACGTATGATCGACTTGGATACTTCTAGCTTGGTAGTATATGGAATTGGCGGCAAATTTCCCCGTGAGCTAAAATTGCAGTGTGGTGAAATTTCTCCCAGCACAGTTGATTTGCCAGATGAACGTAGCAAGATTTTTGGTATAATTGACAAACTCAAGTCTTTTGACTACGCTGTATTGCACGCGGCTGTGGCATTCGCTGGTTTGGCGTGTGTTCCAAAATACTCAGTGGTTGTGGTCAGTGATTTAGTCAAGCAAGGTTTGCTACAGCGTCGCTACCGCAAAGGTAAAATGTTTGTTGGTATGTTTCGTACCTACTACCAAATCACTCCCAAGTGGCGCTTGTCGTCTGTGATTGGTGAGCGCAATCTTGGCAAATTTTCCCGTGACAAGATAACTTTGCCCACCACCATGACACCTGCACTTGCTACGGTATTGGGTTATTTGATTGCTGACGGCAACAACATTGACAGCGGTTCTAAGGGCATCAAATTTGATTGCATGGACGCCCAACGCCACTCTCACTACAACAAGTGTTTTGAAAAATGTTTTGGTATTGTACCAAAAACCTATGCCTACGACTACACAGACAAAGACTACAAAATTAAGGGTGTGGTATACAGGTCTACCATTACCTACGCTGCAATCATCAATTTTTTGCGTTACTGTGGATTGAGCGCAGATTACAGTTCCAACAAAACTGTACCGTGGTCAATTTTGCAAGCGCCAAAATCTTGTGTGATAGCCTTTCTCCGTGCTCACGGTGAGTGTGATGGCGGAGTAGACTATGGGACAATTGAATATCGCTCAACCAGTCGCAAATTGTTGCTGCAATTTCAGCAACTGCTGCTGCGCTTGGGTATTCCATCTCTCTTACGCGACTCAGGATTGCCACTCAGAGAAGTATCTTGGAAGTATGGCGACAAAAAAATTCATTTGTGGAATTTGAGGATTTTTGGCTATGAGTACACGCAAAAGTTTTTGCAAGAGATTGGGTTTTCTTTGCACACACCAACCGTCAAAGCCACTAAGCCACGTGATAGTAGTTGGCGCATACCTACACACAACGCAAACTTTTTGGCCAGCCGCGTTGCTAATGTGGTGTCAACCAACCGTACTGTGGCTACCTACGACATGACCATTGATCACCCAAGCCATGTCTATCAGGCTTCTGGAGTGATTGTAGGAAACTCTTGCGACGAAATTGGGTATTTTGACAACACTGCCAATAGTCAAAAAATCAAAATTAGTGCCAACGAAGTGTACATTGCACTGGAACGCTCCCTACTAACGGTGCGGGCTAGTGCCAACCGGTTGTTAGAAAAAGGCAACCCCGACATACCTACCGGCTACTTCCTGAATATCTCCAGCCCCAGTAGCTACCACGACAAAATTTGTGAGTTGGTGCGCAAAAGCGAAGGTAGTGTGAAGACGTTTGGTTTGACTCGTGCCACGTGGGAAATGAATCCAACCATCACCGAAGATGACTTGATTGAAGAATTTGTCAAAGACCACTCAGCGGCTATGCGCGACTATGGGGCGCAACCACCACTGAGTAGTAATCCGTTTTTGAGCAACGCCACACTTGTACAAGAAGCAGTTGGTGACAAGCGCAATGGCATCAAAGTGGCGTTTGCCAATGAGCGGCTGTTGGACGGTTCCTATATGCGCTATGGATCAGCGGTTGAAGTGCGGTGGTGTGGTAAACCTAGTTGTGTAGCCCTGGACGCAGGGCAGGCCATCAACAGTTTTGCAATAGCCAGTGCCCACATCAATGACAAGGGACAAATTGTGGTTGATTTGTTGGCCGAGGTTATTCCGCAGCCAAAAATGCCACTCAATCACAGCCGCATCTATGAGCGCCTGATTGTGCCGATCCTCAAGCAACAAAACGCCACATTTTTGGTGGCGGATCGGTGGAACTCCCTAAAGGTGTTGGCTGATGCTGCCGCAAGTTTTGATCGACTATTTACCAAACAGATTTCCCTCAAACACCGAGATTTTTTTGTAATCAAAGCACTGCTGGAAAGTCGGCAGTTGGTGCTGCCACGGTTGTTGGGTGACCCGGCAGATATTTTGCACTACGAAGCCAACGATTATCCGTACTGCTTCACCAACAAACCAGCAGACCACTTGTATTTGCAATTTCTAACAGTACAAAACTCTGGAAACAAAATCACCAAAGGCGATGGTAATCTCACTGATGACCTGTTCCGTGCGGTGGTGTTGTGCTGCCACGTGCTCACGCTTCCTGAATACGGCTCATTGTTCAAGGAGCAGCCAGAAGCACCACCACCCACGCAGCGGCTGCTTGGTGTGAGTCGTGGAAATTCAACAGGTAGCTATTCTAATTTGTACACCAATGGCAGTAGTGTGGCTATTGGTAAGCAACGTGGCGGAGATTTGGCTCCGGCAATTGCTAATAGTGGTGTCGTTGGTACCGTTCGTTCACGAAATTGAGGAAAAAGTCATGGCAAGTATGGGTCGTTATTCAGGTGGGCGCAGAGTCACGGTTAGTCCTAGTCAAATTGATAATCGTACTCCACCACTAGTGTTGCCGCCAACTCCGCTAAAACCAAAGTTGGCAACTGTGTTTGACCAAGACACGCCACCCGCCCCACCGCAAACGGCTCCCAATGTGGCAACAGCGGCTGCCTTGTTGGCGTTTGATGCTATGGGAGTTTGTCCCAAGTGCAAAACTCCCATGACGTATGCCACTATTGCCAGCGGTGAAAAAGTGTACTATTGTGACGCGTGCCGGGTTACAATTCCACAATCCCTGGAAAATACCAATGCTCAGGCTACGTAAGAAAACCCCGTTTACTGGTCACCCCAACACTGGTGGGGGTGGCTTGGGAACTCACAGTCGCGCCAAAGTCGCCAACAACGGAGATTTTGTAGCACAGGCTGGCATCCCCAGTGGCATCCCCAACGCAAACATTGGGGATATTCCAACCTATATTGATACCAATCCACTGCTGACAAACCTCACCGATTTTGTCGGTGATACTACCTTTTCCAAGCTGTACACGGACATGTACTTTTACGATGTGATTGCCGGATCGGCGGTGGATTTGATTAGCAGTTTGCCGTTTAGTGACTTCACGCTGGGTGGGATTAGTGACCGCAAAATTAGTGACCTTTACATGGAAACCATTGAGCGTCTGAATATCAAGACGCTCTTGGCTGAATTGAGCGTGGACTACTTGGTGTTGGGCACATTTTGTGGATCGTTGCTGTACGATAAGACTACCCGCAAGTTTGTTGACCTGATGCCGCACAACATTGGCAATATCAAAGTAACGCCACTCCCATTCTATAGCCAAGACCCGATTTTGGAGATTACGTTTCCCGCACAGTTGCGGGAGGTTTTGACCCGCAAGTCCACGCGGTTGGACAACATCAAAAATCGGTTGGGAGCCGAAGTTGTTGCCAAGTTGCTAAGTGGCACACTGGAGCTTGACCCACTCAGTACAATCTATATTCCACGCAAGACTTTTGCCACCAGTGAAGGTACTAGCTATTTCAAACGGATTTTGCCAATCTACTTGATTGAGAAAAATTTGTACCGTGGCACCATTGTGGAATCCTCACGACGACAGCGTGGCATCATGCACATTGTGTTGGGAGATGGTGATGCGTGGGAGCCAACCCCGGAAGACATGGAATTTGTTACTGACTTGTTTCAGACTGCCGACTGTGACCCACTTGGTGCGATTGTTGCCACACGCAGCGGAATCAGCATCAATGAGGTGCGTTGTTTTGCGGGTGACACACTAGTGCCAACTGAGTTTGGCTTGGAGCGTATTGATTCACTCCACGGGTGCGCACACTCCATGATTTTTGCTCCTGAAACTACCGTTCCAGTGAGTTTTTGTGCGAAGGGTGTTCGCGGCGAATTTGTGAAAATTGCACAGTGGCATTACCGTGGTATAGCACCCACTGTCACACTTACTACTGACAGTGGCTACTCTATTACCACAACACCAGAACACAAAGTTTTGGCATTGCTGCCGACTGGTGTTGTTAAATTGCTAAGTGTGGAAAACTTGCAAGCCAACGGCGCACTTGTTTGTGTTGAGACAAATGGCGTAGTTCATCCCAATACTGTTAGCCAGTTACCTTTGAATTTGACTGTGACCAGTAATGGCAATGGCCACCATTGCACCGTAAAAGTTCCACAAACGTTGACTCCAGATTTAGCATTTTTAATGGGTTTGGTGTTGGGTGATGGCTACGTGTCGCGCAAAGGTGTGCATTTTTCCAATACCGACTGGCGTTTGGTACAATACTTTGACCAGTTGTGTGCGCGTGTGTTTGGCGTGAGTGCTTCTGTTAGTAGCAGAAACCCTGCTACAATGGACATCATGGGTAGAACTTGCGCCACGCGTAAATTTTGGACAAGTAGCGCCAATAGCATTCACATGGCTAGTATGTTTCAGCAGCTTGGTTTTGTACTGGCTAGTGACGTTGATAGTTCGTCGCCGTGTTTAGAGTATACGGTGCCGTGTACTATTATGCAAGCTGATCCAGCTAGTCAGTACGCTTTTTTAGCTGGCTTTATCGAAGCTGATGGTAGTGTTACGCTGGATAAAAGCCGCAGTACCGAAGTTGTGTCTATTGGCTTGTACAGTGGGTCAGTTGTGCTGTTGGAAGCGGCTCAAATTATGTTGGCAAATTTGGGATATTTCTCAAAGTTTTACACAAGCATTGACCGCAGAACTACGCCAAATACTGTTTGCTATAGGTTGATTGTTGAAACCAGTGAAGCTGGCCGACTCTACAACAACCTGCTGCCGTATCTGGTAAGTAAAAAGCCGTGCGCTGGTATTTTGCCCGCGAAACGTTACAAGTACGGCATACCAGCTTTTGTTTTTGCACCATTGTTGCGGTCGCGTTTTGTGCGGCGTAACCCAACTGGTGGTAATTGGTACGTGAATGACGCCGGTGACACGGTACTGGTAACAACACCGTGTGGCGTTGCTAGCCTCTTCCGACACTTTTACTATGGCGATTCTTACATGCTCTATGACGAGCATGACTTGGGCGCGTATGCCGAGCATTTGCGGGTGATTGACCAAATCAGCCCCTGCCTACACGCTAAATTGCAACGGCTACTACGAGCACGCTATCACTTCCAAGCAGTTGTCAGTGTGGTATCTGCTGGTACTCAACCTGTCTACGATCTTAGTGTGGATCAGACTGTGGAGCAACCACAAATTTTTGTGGCCAATGGCTTGGTGGTAAAAAATTCCCCACAAGAATTTTGGCAAGTAAATCAGTTTTGGGATAGTGTTACGCAATACAAGCTCAAAGCTCTGGGGTTGTCGGAAGATTTACTCTCTCAAGGTGCCAGTTTCCAAACTACTGATGCCGCTATGAGTGTGTTTGTGGAAAGTTTGCGGTCGTATCGGGATATGATTACCCGTAAGCTGTTCTACAACAAAATCTTCCCGTTGTTGAGTCTGATCAACGGCTATACCATCAATACCAACGGCAAAATCAAGAAACAAGACAACTTGTTGCAACAGACAGTGGATGAAAACCTTTTCACGTTGCAGGATGGTAGTAAGCTCCTAATTCCACAAGTTCATTGGGCAAAGCAGCTAAAACCCGAAGGTGACACGCAGTACGTGGATTTGTTGGATCGTATGACCGCTGCTGGTATACCCGTGCCACTGAGGATTATGGCTGCTGCTGGCGGCTTCAATTTGGATGACCTGTTAGTTCAACAGGAAGATGACTTGGGTGTGCGAACTTCAATGTTGGAGTATAACAAGCGCATCAAGGAAATCAAAAAACAATTTGGTGGCGGCGAAGAGGGCGAGGAAGGCGAGAAGGGTGGTGGGATGGACGGATTTGCCAGCGACAGCCAATTGTTACCATTGCTCAGTGAAAGTCCTGGTGGAAAAACTCGCTCAGCCGTGCACTCACGCGTTGGAAAACCGGCTTTTTTCCGTAGCACCTCCGCCACCACAGCAGAGCCTGTGTACGAGCGTACCAAAACGGGCAAACCGAAACACGTTAGGAATGGCCGTGAGCGTGACCACGCTACCAACGTGCAAATTGCGCGGGCGCTGACTGAGCAACAACGTAAGCGTTCGCCACTAACTACTACCACAGTCACACCCCATGCGGAGAGGTAAACATGGCCTGGAAAACTATGACAGATGCTGCCAAAAATGAGTGGATTCATGCTCACGTGGCAAACAGCACTGGAGAGATTGCAAACTACGTTGGCGATCTCAATGCAATTCGAGCATTGGAGTTGCGCTTGCCTGATCCAATTGCGTACATAACCGCACTATCACACCACGTTTCGCGGGTAGTATACGCGGGTAAAACAGAAGCGCAAATTGCTAGTGGCGCTACAGTTAGCGAGTTTTATTTCACACTTGCCACGTTGTCAGCGGATGACCGGTGTCGCGTGTTGTTTTTGTTGAGCATCAGTGGCGACGAAGACTGACGTGTTGCTCGAAAAATTGCCGCCAACGCTGCGTCGTTACCGGTCGTTGATTAAATTGGCATGTGAGCAAGCATATCGTTCTAATTGCCCCTACCGATTGGGCGCAATTGTGTTCAAATCTAAGCGCATCTATGGTGTTGGACACAACCATGATTCCGCTTGTTGGCAAATGGCAGCCGATTTCCGGTCGTGGCGTTGGCACAAACATGCCGAGGTTGCAGCACTTACCAAAAGTAGTACGTTGGCTGGTTGCTCACTCCTGGTTGTGCGAGTTAGAAAACGAGGCGAACTTGGTATGGCCAAACCGTGTGGGTGTTGTCAACAATTTTTCAAACATTTTGGCGTTCGCAAAGTTTTTTTCTCAACTGGCACTGACACAGTTATTGAGTCACTACGATTGGAGTAATTTTTATGCGTATATTCTTCTCTTTGGCACGCGGCGCACGGCCACCAGCACATAGAAATCGCCACAGTGCAAGCAAAATTGCGAAGTTAGCTGCCTCTGGCGATACTGCTACGCTCAAAGCTATTATTGACAAACATGCGCTGCACCGTGACCAATGGAAAGCATTGCCACCAAAACTTCAACAGTATTATTTGAAAAAGTATCCACAATCACGGTATGGCACACCACCAAGTGGCGGTGGTGAACCCGCTGCTCCCGCTGCTCCCGCTGCTCCCGCTGGTGGGGGTGGTGAACCCGCTGCTCCCGCTGCTCCCGCTGCTCCAGCTGGTGGGGGTGGTGAACCCGCTGCTCCCGCTGGT
>JFJP01012162.1_pt1 | contig 47754 bp, 38 predicted proteins | sample 431651 | NCBI WGS metagenome assembly JFJP01 (sample SAMN02602958, study PRJNA72255) | Microbial mat metagenome, whole genome shotgun sequencing project. | biome: fresh water; feature: sink hole; material: water; isolation source: purple microbial (photo- and chemosynthetic) mats found in... | reverse complement strand
TGCCCAAATAAATGAATATGATAAGGAAGAATCCCATCGTGAGCCAGAGGTTTCCCGCATGGATCTTTCCATTGGCAAGCATGTAGAGGAGGGTGCCCAGTAAAAGCCAGGTAAGTGTGGTGGATGCCAACGTCACAGCCAGGTTGGACAGGGGCCATTGCTGAATAAAAAGGTTAATCCCCGTTGTGCCGTTCCTAAGATAAATGAATATGAGACTGGCGATAACCAGGAGAGTGAGTTGAAACCATGATTTGAGTGCGATTTGTAGGGAATGTTTCATTGCGCTTTCCAGTTAATTTACTGAGGTAAGTTTATCATAGCAGCACGAAGCGTTTTGAAAATTAATATGGCGGATTTTATCCACGCGTGCTGCAGCGTGGATTTAGCCCGCCAACATAGAGACCCATCAGGGCACGTGGGGGTTGCACGCTTTTTAAATTCGAAGAGATTGGCACACATTCCCTCATTTCCAGTAAAATCAGGGTTGATAACAGGAGAACCATGCCATTTTTTAGCCGCTTCAAGCTTGCCGCCAAAATCCTTTTTCTGGGCGAACCCAGAAAGGTAAACCGTAATCCCATCCCCGCCATCACTGCGGAAGAAGTAGCCGAAGCGCGGATGTTTTTCCCGCGCGACAAGTTTTTTATATTCGGTCATGCCCGTTCAGGCACGACTTTGCTTACACGTCTCGCCCGCCTGCACCCCGAAGTGCATTGCAATTATCAGGCGCATTTCTTCACGCGCCAGCCTTTGCTTAAGTCACTTGTTAACACCTCAGAAGCCGAGGAATGGCTAACACGCAAGTCCAACCGCTGGAATCAGGGACGTGATCTATCTCCGCTTGTAATGCGCGCTGTCGCTGATTTTATTATGGAGCGCGAAGCTGCCCGCGAAGGAAAAATGATCGTAGGCGACAAAAGTCCCTCGTCCACAATTCATGGTCAGGCAGTGCGCGATCTGTACTCAGTTTACCCTGATGCGAAGCTGGTCAATATTGTCCGTGACGGGCGGGATGTGTTGATCTCTGAACGCTTTCGGAATTTTGTGGAGGAATCGAAGTTCCTGACCTCGGAGGATAAACGAATTATCGCAGCGTTAAAAAACGATTCTGCTCCGTTTGCCAAAGGTGCCCATTCGATTTTTACCGAAGCTTTCATCCGCCGTGTGGCGGGGGGGTGGGTGAAAAACCTGGCGGAAACAGATGATGAAGGTCGGAGGCTTTTTGGTGAAAATTACCTTGACTTGCGTTACGAAGATCTTCTTATCCAACCTTTTAAAGAAATGAGCAAATTTTGGAAGTTCCTTGGTGTGAAAGAGGTCGATCCTTCCTTCGAAAAAATCCTGCACGACGAGATGTCATCCAACCCCGATGAGGAATGGCAGTCGAAACGTAACGAAGGTATCGCCTCCTTCCTCCCCAAAGGCCAGGCTGGCAATTGGGCACGGCTATTTACTGAGAAGGATAAAACTTTGTTCAAGGATGTTGCAGGCGAACTCCTGATCAAATGGAAGTATGAAAAAGATTTGGGTTGGTAAATTAATTCAGAGGCGGGGTCACCCCGCTTCTGTGAGGAACCAGATATGAAATTTCTAATCGCAGGTCTTGGATCCATTGGCCGTCGCCATATGCGGAATTTGATCCTGCTTGGCGAAAAAGATATCATTCTTCTTCGCTCACATCGTGCTACATTATCTGACGATGAACTCGTGGGTTATCCAGTTGAGGTTGAATTGACTGAAGCGCTAAAAAAACATAAGCCCGACGCGGTCATTGTCGCGAACCCCACTGCATTGCATCTGGACATAGCCATTCCTGCCGCCGAGGCGGGGTGTGCAATCTTACTGGAGAAACCAATTTCACATTCATTTGAGCGGTTGGATGCATTGCAGCAAGCTGTGCAGAAAGGTGGAGGTAAAATCTTGGTTGGGTTTCAATTTCGCTATCACCCAACAATAAACAAAACGCGTGAACTGATTCAAATGGGTGCACTTGGCAAGGTGTTAACCGCACACGTACATTGGGGGGAATACCTGCCAAACTGGCATCCCTGGGAGGATTACCGCCAGAGTTACGCAGCGCGTGCAGATTTGGGAGGCGGTGTGGTCGTCACGCTCACGCATCCACTTGATTATTTGCGGTTTATCCTGGGCAATGTAGATTCGCTTTGGTCTTTTAATGAACATCTATCCCCGCTTGAAGTGGATGTCGAGGATGTCGCTGAGATCGGTTTGAAATTCTGCAGTGGTGCGGTTGGCGGGGTGCATCTTAATTATTTCCAGCGTCCGCCTGTACATCGATTTGAAATAGTTGGAACGAACGGAACATTGAGATGGGATAATGCAGATGGAATTTTACATTTGTACAAATTTTCTGCTCCCTTCGGCTCTTATTCTGACCTGCCGCCTGCTCCTGTTTATGAATCGTTTTCTCCGCCTGAGGGTTTTGAGCGCAACCAACTTTTTATAGCGCAGACGAAACATTTTGTTGAAGTGGCACGTGGGGAAACGCAGCCAATTTGTGATTTAGCAGATGGTGTGAGTGCTTTACAAATGGCGTTTGCGGCATACGAATCTCAGAAGACAGAAAAATTGATCAGGTTAAACGGATGATTTATACAGCCTGATGTTCTCACCATGTGACACGCGGCTTTAATCAATCTGATTGCGCCTCCCAATCTGGCCAATGGTGCTTTAAAGCCTGGCGCAAATCTCATGTCGTCTTTGCCAATCTGGCTAAATGGATTTTAATTTTTTTGGCAGGAACTTGCAGGAGTTATCTGGCACGAAGTTGCGCATGGAAGTTAATCCTCGGCCTGAACTCAGGCACACTTTTCATGAAAGTATCTGATTTTTTTAATTTCGATTTTAGGTTGACCAATGATAAAAACCGCCTATACCTTTATTCCATCGCGGGAACATCAATATTTTGACCATCCTGAAAGTCCGGGGAGATTGGATGCATTGGAGCCCCTCTTTGCACTTCTCGAGGGTGTGGAGCCAATTAAAGCCCTACCTGCTACAGTTGACCAGGTGGCGCGTGTGCATCAATTGCGCTTGATCAAATTGGTCGAGGAAACCTGCAAACAAAGGCCTGGGATTGTGGAGCACGCACCGACCTATATCACACAGACATCCTATCAGGATGCGCTGCTTGCAGCGGGCGGCGTAGTTGCCTGTACACGCGCGGTTTTGAATGGCGATGTGAAAAACGCATTCGCTCTTGTGCGTCCGCCAGGGCATCATGCCGAAACAGATCATGTGATGGGGTTTTGCATCTTCAATAATATTGCCATTGCGGCGCGCGAGGCATTAGCAAGTGGTGTGAACCGTGTGATGGTGATTGATTATGACGCGCATCATGGCAATGGCACACAAAATGCGTGCATACATGACGAACGTTTTGGCTTCATCTCCACCCATCAGTGGGGGATCTACCCGGGTACAGGCTGGTTTGAAGACGTGCCCCATGCCCGCGGACGGCTGGTCAATGTTCCTTTGAGTGCGTTTGCTGGCGATCAGGTTTTTTTGAATGTGGCGGATGACATCTTCAAACCTGTGGTGGAGAAGTTTCGACCGCAAATGCTGTTTATTTCTGCCGGTTTCGACTCACACTGGAATGACCCGCTCGCTTCGTTGGGATTGTCCACTTGTGGATTTTTTAATTTATCAAAGAAATTGGTTAATCTTGCTGAAGAATACTGTCAAGGAAAGATCGTCTTTATCCTGGAAGGCGGCTATGACCCACGGAATGTTGCCAATGGGTCAGCGGCTGTCTTTGATGCATTGACCAACTCCACGCTGAGCAAGGCAATCCATGACCCGTCGCCGCACCATGAACCGAATCATGAGTCCAGAATTGCTGAAATCCGCAAACTTCATGGGTTCACACCATAGGATATTTGTGTGACAGGATAAAATCCGTTTTGATGTACACTTCCAGCCTGATAAAAAATTAGGAGATGATATGAGAAAAAAGTTTTTATTTATTTTTGCGATTGGTGTAATGGTTATGGGGTGTAATTTTCTTGTGCCGACACAAACGCCAGCACAGGACGACACTGATACCGCATCTTCAAATGATGGAGTTGCCGCGAGACTTGAAGAGTTGGGTGGTACTGTTTGCGAAGAGAATCCCGACTTTACCTGTGTCACCATCCAAGTCCCATTGAATCATTTTGACGCAGCAAATACTGAAACACTGGATGTCGTATTTGCTGTTTCACCTGCCACGGGTGAACGCTTTGGCATGTTTGTACAAGCTTTTCCCGGTGGACCGGGTGGTGAGGGAATTAGCACAGGCGGTTTGAGCTGGTTCTCCGAAGGTATCCTTGAACACTATGATATTGTATATTTTGACCAGCGTGGAATTGGTCTGTCGAATCCGCTGACCTGCCCCTCTGCATACGAAGCTGATTTCATGGATTATTTGAACGAATCAGATCAAGCGGGCGAGGAGGGTTACGATACACCTGAAGAGCAGCAGAAAGCCATTGAAGATTCTCGTAAATATGCGGAGGATTGTGTTGCTGAGATGGGTATTGACCCTGCCAAACTTGCATTTTTTGGTACTGACCAAGTCGCTGAGGATATTGAATCGTTTCGCCAGGCAATTGGAGATGATAAATTCATGTTATACGGCGTCAGCTATGGGACAGCTGTGGCCCAGACTTATGCCGCTGCATACCCAGACCATCTCTCTGGCATGGTTCTTGACGGTACCCTTGACCTGACCTTGAGTGGAGAAAATGGCTCTCTTTCGCAGGAAAAGGCGTTTGATAAAGTCCTTGTTACCACCCTTGAAGCCTGCAATGCAGATGAGTTATGTTCCGCCGACATGGGGGGGGATGCCGTGGAGGTCTATGACAAAATTGCTAAACAGATTTCAGAGGTCCCGCTTGCTTACGAATTCCCCCTGCCATCAGGCGAGCAGGTAAAACGAACCTTTACATTCAATCAATGGGAATATAATGCTGCATATCAAATGTATTCCCTTGGTGGAAGAATGATGTATTTGCGCGCGCTGGCTGCCGCAAATCGTGGCGACTTCATACCTATGGCGCGTCTTGCTTATCAAAACCTGACAGTTGACCCTGCTACTTTTGAATACATCGGTGACGATACATTTTCTGACACCATGTTCCTGAGTGTTCTCTGTACAGATGACTCGTTCTATTCTGGAACAAAGGAGGAAAAGATCGCGCAGACCATTGCAGCAGGACAGGCGTCAAACGGAACCGTACCACGTCTTGATGGCAGTGTATACACTGGCCTGAGTTGCGCGTTCTGGCCCAGTTCACCTGAAGAAGTTGTTACAGCGGAACCATTGGTTGCCGAAGGCGTGACGACATTCGTATTGAATGCAACCTTAGATCCAGCCACTCCATTTGAAGAAGGTAAGGCTGTTTTTGAAAGACTTGCGGATGGGTATCATTTCTATGTTGAGGGCGGGCGCCACTCCATATATGGTTGGGGATACGACTGCCCCGACAAATATATAACCGATTTTATGGTGGATGGTAAACTTCCTACAGAGCGTGAAATGGTCTGCGAAGATTGGGGTACGGATGTGATCCGCGCCTATGAACCGCTTATTAAGGAGAATACAGGCGACTATGCAAATGTGCTTGAGACTTTTTTTGCGATTGACAGCGCAATTCAACTTCAGCCTGAATATTTCTACGGTTACTTTATTGAGGATGTTGCTGTTTCCTGTCCTTTTGGCGGTTCGTTCACCTTTGGATCCAGTGATGCAGGTGAGGCTTATACCTTTAATAATTGTGCCTATGTTAAGGATTTTGTGCTAACCGGCAGCGGTGGTTATGATTACGAAACCGGCATCATGACGTTTGATACGCAGGTTGATGGCGCAAAGGAAGGCACCCTGGTGTATACCAATAACTTTACAGATGGCGCAATCTCTGTAACTGGTGAATATGGCGGCGAGACCATTAACTTATCGAGATAAATTAATATCCCAAATTCCTTAAACTTTGCAATCGTGAAATATATAATATCGAGCCTTCGATGAAATTCGGAGGCTTTTTAATTTGAGATCCAAGACTCTTTATTTCAATGTAAAATTGTTGTACACTCGAGATTGATCAAGGAGTAAGCGATGGAACAACAGGAAAGCAAAAAATTTGTGGAATTGGAATGGGTTTGCCCTAATTGTGATAGTAGGAATAAAGGTTCAAAGAAAACTTGTGAAAACTGTGGAGCACCCCAGCCTGATAATGTCAAATTTCAGCGTGCTGCGGACGAGAAAGTTATAACTGATAAAAAATCTCAGGATGCTGCCAGGGCAGGTGCAGATATCCACTGCGGTTTCTGCGGTACACGCAACCCTGGCAATGCAGTCACCTGCTCACAATGCGGTGGTGATTTGAAGGAAGGCAAAGCTCGTCAGGCGGGGCAGGTTTTACAGGCGGCTCCTCCTGTGCCCAAAGCAATTCCCTGTGCTAATTGCGGCGCCGAAAATACAGTATCTGCCCGCATGTGCAAGGAATGCGGCGCACCTATCAAGCAGGCAGCAGCACCTGCGCCAGTGCAAACACAAGTAAAACTGTCAAACTCGCCACAGAAAAAAGTAAATGGGTGGATATTCGCTGCCATTGGTGCGTTTTTCTTGATTTGCTGCGTAGCGGCTGTGCTGCTCTTTGTCATACCATCCAAATCTGTTCAAGGAACAGTGACCAACCTGCAATGGCAAACTTCCGTGCCCGTGCAGGAAATTCAAACCGTCAATTATTCCAACGAGCGTGGCAGTGCTCCGTCGGATGCTTACAATGTTTCGTGTCAAACGGATAGTCAGGAAGTCTGTGAAGAAAAAACGGTTGATCAGGGAAACGGTTTTGCGGAAGTGGTGCAGGAATGCCACACCGAAAGCGAACAATATTGCGATTACACGGTGGACGAATGGACTACGATCCAGACTTATACCCTGGATGGCAATGATAATTACCCTGTTTATGAAGATCCCAACCTCGCCAGCGGCCAGCGGCTGGGTACTGCAACTGAGACTTTGACCGTGATATTCAGCACCCCCGATGGACAGAAAAACTATTCAACGGACTCCGTCAGTGAGTTCCAGCAATTTGGAATTGGGAGCGAGTGGAATTTGAAGATGAATGCAATGGGTGGTGTGATGAGTGTGGAGAGGTGAGGGGGAACAGAAGTGAACAGTGAAACCAGAAAACTCCCGGCTAAGTCGGGAGTTTTCTGGTTTTGGATTGAGGCATTAACTTCTCTTTCAAACACTGGCCGGTGTATGACTCTTCCACCTTTGCGATATCTTCGGGCGTTCCTTCGGCGAGGAGTCTGCCACCTGCTGCGCCTCCTTCGGGACCGAGGTCGATCACCCAATCGGCAGCCTTTACCAGGTCGAGGTTATGTTCGATAACGATGGCACTGTTGCCTGTATCCACCAAACGCTGGAGAACGAGTAACAGGCGGCCAGTGTCGGCAGGGTGGAGTCCTGTTGTCGGTTCATCAAGCAAGTAGAGGGTGCGCCCAGTGGCGCGGCGTCCAAGTTCTTTTGCAAGTTTGACGCGTTGGGCTTCGCCGCCTGAGAGTGTGGTGGCTGGTTGACCGAGCTGCAGGTAGCCCAGGCCGACATCTGACATAACTTTCAAACGTGAAGCAGCGGCTGGGATATCGGCAAATAAAGCCAGGGCTTCTTCTACGGTCATATTTAACACCTGTGATATATCGAAACCGCGATATTTGACCGCAAGAGTTTCTCGTTTGAAACGATGTCCGCGACAGGCAGGACACCGCACTTCGACGTCGGGTAGGAAGTGCATTTTGACAGACAGTGTCCCCGCACCTTCGCAGCGCTCGCAACGTCCGCCTGGCACATTGAACGAAAAATGGCGAGCAGTCACTTTATTCTTTTTGGCTTCAGGTGTGGCTGCAAATGCCTCGCGGATGGGTGTGAATGTGTCGGAGTATGTGGCGGCGTTCGAGCGCGGGATGCGTCCGATGTGAGCCTGATCAATGGTGATCACCTTATCAATATGCTCCCAGCCTGTGATGGAATCGTATTCGCCAGGGATTTCATTTGTATTGTTTAGTTGTTGACGCGCGGCGAGGTCAAGGATGTCGAAAATCAACGAAGACTTGCCCGAGCCAGAAACGCCTGTCACCGTTACCAGCAAGCCGAGCGGAATCCGCACAGTAAGGTTTTTCAAATTAAACTGGCGTGCTCCGTGAATCGTTAGCGCTTTGTGATTGGGAGTGCGCCGATGTTCGGGAATCGGCACGCTTGTTGTCTCTGCGATAAATTCACCTGTCAGCGAGCCTTTCGTTTTGGAGACTTCATCTGGTGTGCCTGCAGCAACAATCTGCCCGCCATGCTTGCCTGCGCCAGGTCCCACGTCAATTAGATAATCGGCAGCTTTGATAAGGTCGAGGTCGTGTTCCACTACCAAAACGGTGTTTCCCAAATTGCGCAAGCGGCGCAGGACGTTGATGAGGCGATGCGTGTCGCGAGAGTGCAGACCAATTGTTGGCTCGTCGAGGACGTAAAGCACCCCTGTCAAGCCAGACCCGAGCAAGGCTGCCAGCCTAAGACGTTGGGCTTCGCCTGCAGAGAGAGTTGGGGAGGAACGTTCTAGAGACAGGTAGCCAACACCCACTTCCAGTAGCCGCCCGACACGTTCGAACAGATCATCCAAAATGGGACGGGCAATCAGTATTTCCTGAGCGGTGAAAAGAGTGGGCAAGGTCTTGAGCCAGGCATCGAGGTCGTTGAGAGGCAGGTGTGAAACCGTGATGATGGTCTTACCTGCCACTGTCACGGCGCGACTTTCGGGACGCAGGCGAGTGCCTTCACAGTCCATGCAGGGTTGGGATATGAACAGGTGATCCAGCTTTTCAAGATAGGCGGGGTTGGTAGCGTGCTCATTGTAGCGGCGTTGAAGATTGGTGACCACGCCTTCGAAGCGTCCCTGTGCATTGGTGGCAGGTGGTTTTATATTTGGGAAGTGGCGTCGGAATTGCGAACTTTCCGTGCCGTATAAAAACAGGTCTCGTTGAATGGGTGTGTAATCCTTGATGGCTTTGGACGGGTCGAACTCAAAGCCAAAATAATTCCCCGTGTTTTTTAATATCTGGCTGTAGTGGTTGATATGAAATTCGATCCAACCGTCCACGGCATTTTCGAGGATGCTCCTGCTTTCGTTCACCAGACGACTGACGATGGCTTGCCGTACAACTCCCAAGCCTGTGCAGGCAGGGCAGGCCCCTGCGGGTTTGTTAAAAGAGAAGTTTGCCATTCCCATCTCAGGCACAACTGCGCCGCAATGTGGGCAGGGATACGTCCCGTCGGGACTTTCGTCTGATTCGTCCTGCCAATTTTCATCGGAGGATTCGTAGGTGGGAGGCGGGACATCTTTTCCACAATTGGGGCAGGGGCGATGGCCGAGTCGGGCGTATAAGACTCTCAGATAGGTGAACACTTCAGTTGCAGTACCCACCGTTGAGCGGGGACTATGATTCGACAGGTGTTGGTCCACGCTGATGGAGGGGGACAAACCGATGATGGAGTCTACAGGTGGTTTGCTCAATCCGCCTGTGACGAACCCAAGTGATTCGATGTACTGGCGTTGACTTTCCTTGTGTAAGAGGTCAAAGGCTAGGGTGGATTTTCCCGATCCTGACAGCCCCGTGATGACGACGAGTTGGTTCTTAGGAATTTCGAGGTTGATGTTTTTGAGATTGTGCAGGCGGGCATTGCGAATGATGATGCTGGGGTTCATGGGTTCTCCAAATGAAATCTGGAAGTCTCAAGTTATGTCCTGCTTTTGGGTATTGAAAAACTCTTTTGTAGAATGAGGAGTTATTACTATCCAAAAAGACAGGCATTTCCAATTGTTTTTGATTTCATTTTAATACCCTGGTGGGCAAATGGAGGGTTTTCTGAGTTATATGCCTGGAACAGGCAGGTTGACGATCCAAAATAAGCTTGCTATTACCTAAGTCATTTGCTGAAGTTTGGCACAAAGCTGGTCCAATTCTGGCTTGCTTGAGACTGCAAAGAGTTTTTCGATCATCTTGTTGGAGGTTAATTTAACCGAGAATGTTAACCAGCCATTTCCTGTTTCGGACCATGTTGCTGCTTTAATACTGTGTAATGGAATATATTGCCAAATGCCACCATACTGAGGTTCCTGAACTTTCCTGCCATGCGCGATGTCCTGAATTAGAATCAATTCATGGCTTGTCAGAATGGTGAGGTGTGCCGGGGCAATCGTCTGTAGAAATATGCTGCCTAACATTGCCCAAATAGGCTGCCTGATTTCGTGTTGTAAAAGAATCTGGATCACTGTTTCCCCGCAAACCAGGCTGCTTCTTCCAAAATTCATCAGCTTGAAGTTTAGGGTGGACAAATAATCAAATTTGTCTTTCTCCGCTTTTGATTTGGTCCCCACAATGCTCTGAGGTGTCGGGCGTAGTTTGTTAAAGAATGTTTCAAAGTGACGGGTATTCGCAGTGTTAAAGTCGATGGTCGAAATATCCGCCATGCCTGTGCTGAGGATGCCGCTAATCGTCAGCCACGAACATAAAAGAATGCTGCCTGCTTCCACCATGTATACTTTTTGATATGGATAATTCTTGACGGTGACTTGGTTACGGTTTCGCTCCAGAATATGGATGGCGTCGTTGGCATCGCAGACCAATTTTTCGTTTGTTTTGTATCCGGGTTTTACCAGTGAAGGCGTGAGCAAGGTGTATGGGAATTGCTGGTTATTCGGGAACTGGGTTTCAAATATATTTTTGTAAATAGTCGGGACAGTCTCGTAAGACTCAATAACATTTGACCACGAAGCCATCGTTTGTTTTGCACCAGTTAGCACTGCGCCTGGATCGTTTAAATCTTTGGACATGTACACACACCTTTCTGGCTTCCACTATCCTGGAGGCAGGTTTTACTGTTGTCTGTGATTGCGTTATTGATGTGCAAGTGAGGTCATTGTACTCTCAAAATATCCGGCTTTCAAAAGCATTAAATGTGTTTTCGGCGTAAAATTGGAGTGAAAGGAAACAATAATCATGACGACAAAATTCACTCGTACTCTTGGACGTTCTGGAATTGAGGTCAGCGCCATTGGCTTGGGATGTTGGGCCGTGGGAGGGCCCTGGACATTTAACGGTTCACCAGCAGGTTGGAGTGGCGTGGACGACGCGGAATCCCTGCGAGCCATCGATCGCGCATTTGAATTGGGTGCGACCTTTTTTGATACAGCTGCCAACTATGGCGCAGGTCACAGCGAACGCTTACTGGCACAAGCTTTCAAGGGCCGCCGTGATAAGGTTGTGATTGCTACCAAGTTTGGTTACCATGTGGACGAAGCAGCCAAGGCTGTGATTTTTTATGATGAAAAGGAAGATGAGAGTAATGTTGCCAGTCGCCTGAGAACCGATTTAGAAGCCAGCTTAAAACGCCTTGATACTGATTATATTGATGTGTACCAACTCCACGTCTGGGGGTTGACCATCGAGCGCGCCCTTGAAGTTCGTGAAGTTCTTGAAGATTTGGTCAGGCTGGGAAAGATCCGCGCCTATGGCTGGAGCACCGATCGTACTGACGCGGTAAAAGCCTTTTCCACTTCGCCGAATTGCAGTGTCGTTCAGCAGCAGTTGAGTGTACTGGATGGAAATATGGAATTACTGGCTCTGTGCGAGGAACTGAATCTCGCCAGCATCAACCGCGGCCCGCTGGGGATGGGTCTGTTAACTGGCAAATTTGTTCAGGACACCACTTTTGCCAATGATGATGTGCGCCATCATGCTGAATGGCATCCAGGTTTTAAAGATGGAAAACCCACACGGGATTGGCTGGGGAAACTGGCTTCCATCCGTGAAGTATTGACCAGTGGCGGCAGGACACTTTCCCAAGGCGCGTTAGCCTGGATTTGGGCGCTGAGTCCCAGGACTGTGCCAATCCCTGGTTTCAAGACCGTTGCACATGTTGAAGAGAATTGCAAGGCTATGGAGTTTGGTCCATTGATCCCGGATCAGATGATCGAGATTGACCGTATTCTGGGTCGAAGTTGATCGCAATCAAGAATCAAAAAGTGTCTCCATTTATTATAAGAACGCGAGGCACTTTTTTCTAATAGAAAAATCATTGCCGGGAATTTATGAGTGATTTAATCATGCTGATAATTTCCCTGGCGCGCTTTTCCTGGGCATTGAGTGTGGATAGCAAGTGATCTGCGGCGGTGAAGATGTCTTCATCAGCACGCGGTGTATCAAGTGCTTTTTTCAAGCCGCGTGTTCTTCCTCCATCCAGTTCAATGAACATGCGCAGGATTGCCATATGACTGTAACCAGCATGACTCAACATGCGGATGATCCGCAGGCGCTCGATTTCCTTTTTCCCGAAAAGACGATAATTGTTGTATGAGTTGCGCCGCACGCTGATGAGTCCATTGCGTTCCCAATTTCGGAGCACATCCATGCTGACGCCGAGTAACCTGGAGACCTCACCTGTAGTCAGCGGATCTTCATCTGAGTCGGCTGTCATATTTTTTGCCCAATTTTCGAGAACGGATGCGGCTTGGTCGGCCGCCTTTAATTCAGCTTTCACCAAAGCTAAATGTTCATGCGCATTTTCCAGCGCGCCTGTCCAATCGTCTGTTACGGCGTGTTGGATGATCTCGTTGCTTGAAGCTCGCAGCGCCCTGCCCGGGTATTCTGTCTCATAGATCATTCGCGCCAGCCGCAAACAATCAAGATGATGTTGGGTGAAACGCCGATAGCCGGATGGACTCCGCTCGACAGGCGGGATCAAGCCCCAGTCCACATACAGGCGGACAGTATTGGGGTGAATCCCAACAGCATGGGCAAGGTCTGAAGTGCGGAGGAATTTTATAGCCATCTTCCAGCCAAAAGTTTATCACTGAAAGTATGACGGTTTGGTCTCACATCAGTTTATAATTCCTTCCACGACAAATTCTTAAGCCAAAGCAGAAATTTATCTTTCATGTCTTTCAATGAACTCTTTACCTCATTTGCCAATAACCTGCTTCCCATATTTCTGGTGAGCGGATCGGGCTTTCTGCTTGGAAAATTTTTTACCGTGGATTCCCGCTCGCTCGGGCGTGTGGTTTTTTATGTTTTTAGTCCTCTGCTTGTTTTTGACCTGATGATAAAAAGTAAATTGAATTTGCAAGAGGCATTTACAACTGTGGCTTTTACCGCTTCCATCATTATGGTGATGGGACTACTTGCCTTTTTCCTGGGAAAAATATTCCGATTGGAACGACCGTACTTGCTGGCAGTGATTTTGACGGTGGCATTTGGTAATACTGGTAACTATGGATTGCCACTTGTGAAATTTGCTTTTGGAGATGATGCGCTGGCAGTGGCCTCGCTCTTCTATGTGACCACTACCATTTTATTTAATACGGTCGGGGTGGTGATTGCCTCTCTTGGGCATATGGATCTAAAATCTGCATTGAATGGATTATTCAAATTGCCCATCATTTACGGTGTGACTCTGGCTCTGCTGATAAAATTTGTTGGAATACAATTGCCTTTGCCCGTTTCACGGACAATTGAGATTGCCGCAAACGGCGCGATTCCAGTCATGCTGATCCTGCTTGGTTTGGAGTTGACCCGCATTCAATGGACGCATAGTTTCCGCGCGCTGGGGTTGGGTGTGCTAACCAAGCTTTTACTCGCTCCATTGGTTGGATTATTGCTTGCAAGCCTGTTTGGATTGGAACATACCGCGCAACAGGGCGGCGTGCTGGAAGCCTCGATGCCTGCAGCAGTGGCAACCACCGTAGTTGCAACTGAATATAAGCTGGAACCGTCGCTCGTGACGGCAATTGTCTTTTTGGGAACGGTGTTGAGCCCACTGACTCTGACGCCGTTGATCGTTTATTTGGCGAGGTAATGTAATGTCGAATCCGCGCAAGTTGGTTTTCAGGATAGTAATGATCCTCTTGATGGTTGTTTCCATTCCATTGAGCACGAATCAGGCTCAGGGTGAGATCAAGGTGGAAAATGCCACGGTGGCTGTTAGTTTTGGAAAGTCCATCACATTTGCGGCGAAGATCAAATCCCCACTCCCTATCAAACAGGCTTCGCTTCTTTTTCGCGGTGTGAACGAGACTGATACTCGTGTGGAGACCGTGCAGGTGGCTGAGGACGGCTCAGTGAGTTTTACTTACGATGCTTCGTTGAATATGTTTCCGCCGTTCAGCCAGATCGTATTTTGGTTTCAAGTCACTCTTGCAGATGATAAAACTTATACGAGTGAACCAATCACGTCCCCATATAACGACAATCGTTTTCCGTGGCGTAAGATGACCAGAAGCAGTGTGACTGTATATTGGTATGCGGGAGACGATACCTTTGGCGCCGCCGCATTGGACGCGGCCGCTCAAGGGATGCTCGCAATCGATGAATTTATTCCGATCTCGCAGACCGATCCTGTCGATATTTATATTTATTCCAATATATCCGACCTGCAAACCACATTAATGCTTGGCGGCGAGGAGTGGGTTGGTGGATCTGCCAGCCCCAAACTTGGGGTGGTGCTGGTTGCTGTTGCCCCAGGTGCCAGCCAATCCATCGAGATGGAAAGGGAAATTCCGCACGAACTGACGCATGTAATGTTATACCGTTCACTTGGAAGTAAATATGAAGGTCAGCCCATCTGGCTGCTTGAAGGCATTGCTACGATGATGGAACTTTCGCCAAACCCAGATTACGCGCGAGCATTGGAAATTGCCAGTCAGAACAATTCCCTGCTTGCGCTTGATGACTTGTGTGTTTCCTTCCCAGCGGATGCCGGCAATGCTTTTTTGGCATATGCCCAATCACAATCATTTGTGACCTATATCCGTGAGACCTATGGTATAGCTGGCTTGGGACGATTGACCAATGCCTATGGTGACGGTTTCTCCTGTGAACTTGGTGCAACGAATGCGCTTGGCACCCCTCTCAGTCAACTGGATTCGCGCTGGCGTGAAAGTGTATTGGGACAAAATGCTGCCGGCGTGGCTGCTCGTAATCTATTACCTTTTATCCTATTAATGATGTTGGTGCTAGTCGTGCCAATTTGGGGGGCAATTGACATGCTGCATAAAAGGAGGAAACGTGCAATCCAGTCAAAATGATTTATTTCGCGTGCACGTCTGGGTTAAGGGACGGGTGCAGGGCGTAGGTTTTAGGGCGCACGTGGAATATCACGCGTTGCAATTTGGGGTTTTGGGTTGGGTTCGTAATATTGGCTGGAACTCTGTTGAGGCAGTCGCTGAAGGCAGCCGGGAACAGGTTGAGCAGTTTATTGAGATGATGAAAACAGGTCCGCATACCTCGCGGGTGGATGAAGTGCGGGTGGAGTATGAACCTACGACAGGAAGATTGGACGGGTTTAGCGTAAAACATAGCATATGACTTTTGGCATGCAATTTCATACAAACCCCAATCCTCTTTCCTTCAAGGAAACCCACCTGCCCTGACCGATGACCATATGATCAAGAACATCAACATCCAATAATTTTCCTGCCTGAACGATTGCGCGGGTTACAGCCACATCATCAGGACTGGGGGTTGGGTCGCCGCTTGGGTGGTTGTGTACAACAATGATGGCAGATGCGTTCGTACGGATGGCGTCCTTGAATAATTCGCCCACTCGTACCTGCGAAGAATTAACCGAGCCTTTATAAACTTCCACTGTTTCCAGAACGTGATTCCTTCTATCCAATAGTATTACACGTAAATGTTCCTGCTCCAATGCAGACATTTCATATTGTACGAGCGCTGCCGCATCTGACGGGCTATTGATGGATGCGCGTTCTTCAGGTGATTCAAGCGGCAGCCTTCTGCCCAATTCAATGGCAGCTTTGATCTGTGCGGCTTTGGCTTCACCGATGGCGTGTTGCTCCATCAATTCTTTAATAGGGGCGCGATGCAAACCAAGTAATCCGCCAAATTTATTTAAAAGGCGCTGGCCGACTTCCACGGCATTTTCTCCAACCACGCCCACACGCAGCAGGATGGCGATCAACTCGGCATTGGTCAAGGCTTGTGGACCAAGCGCAGCCAGCCTTTCGCGCGGACGGTCTGATTCCTGCAGGTCTGCGATTCGATAGATGGGTTTAAGATTGATTTCGGTCATTCGTGTCTCATTTGGTTGGTGTAATTGTACGTTAAAAATAGTGCAGAAGACAGTATCGATACAAAATTTTCTGTCTTCTATGATTGTTCGATGACCTTATCCGCCTCTGGGACGGCTTGGCATTCCTGCCGGCCGTGTTCCCAGGGAACCTTCGAATTGCGTAAGATTACCGCGTGCCTGGGGCATTTGGCCACGGGCAAATTGAGTCGTGATCTCGTCGAACTTGCCAGAGAACTGGGTGAGGTCAATATCAGCCCTGCCTGCACCGAGTCCGCCGCCACCTGCTCCGCCAAATTGCTGTATTCCTGCCTGGGCATTTTTACCGAGTTGGGTCAGGTTAGTCAATTCGTCGCGGCTGAGTTTATTGTCGCCCATGGCGGTGTTTGCAAAATCCACAAACTCGAATGAAGACTTCAAGGCGCTGATTTTGTCTGTGGGAATGTTATTAGCTTGGATTTGAGAGAGCTGGTCTACACGACCTTGTTGTTCCGTCTGCAAAACAGAGATCATGTCTTGAGCCTGAGTTTGCAACTCCTGGGCTTTGGTCTGCGCCTGCTGTGCGGCAGCTTCCAACTGCGCGATGGATTCCTCGGCAACTGCCAATCCCTGCTGGAGGCTTGTGTTGATCTGTTGCAAGGATGAGTCAATGGAAGTGAGCGTGTCATTCAATTGAGCGACCTCTGCTTCGATGGCATTCAACTCTGTGATCATATCTGTTGCAAGGTCAGAATATAGTGTGTAATATTCCGCCATTAATTCTTCGGCATATTCCACATAGTAATCGGCATAGTAATAGTATTCGTAGACGTATGTAACCTCCTCGGTGGTTACAGCATCATCAGAGGTGGTGTAGGTTACGGCTGTTGCTGCCTGTTCGGTTGCGGTGATGGCTTGTGCTACGGCATCGTCAATCAGTGCTGCGAGTTCCTCTTCGGTTAGGTTGATGTATTCCACTGTGATACCAGGTGTTGGCGTGGCAGGCGGAATGGGTGTGGTGGCAAGCGTGGGCGGAATGGATGTCAGTGCGGTGGAGTTTACCGTCGCCTGTACGAGTGACTGTGCCTGTTGTGTTCCAGCTATGGCAGTGCTCACAACATCAGGTGAAGCAGTCGACGGGGCTTGGGCTCCACAAGCAAGGATCATACCTGCCAGTACCAATGCGCTTATAACAGTTCGTAGATTGGATTTCATTTTTTTTTGTTCCTCCATGATTGAATAATTATTTATTTTAATCTCTTTACTTTTTTACTCACAACAATCATACATCGCGCCTGCCCACAATCAACTTTACATTTTTGTTTGTACGCAAGGTGACGCCTGGTGTAGGCGTGGCGGGTTCCACTTGAGTAGGTGACACGTTCCAGCGGCGGGCAATCATCGTCAAAATTACGATCACTTCTGTCATCGCGAGATGCTCGGCGTTGCATGTGCGGCTGCCTCCGCCGAAGGGGAAGAAAGCATACCGGGGAAGTTTTTCCAGGTTTTCCCATCTTTCGGGCAGGAACTGGTATGGGGCATCGTAAAATCGCGCGTCGTGATGGGTCACCCATTGACTGACTATCACTGTCGAATTTTTTGGGATGTGTTGTCCGCCAATTTCACAATCCTTCAATGCTTGCCTGCCAATTGCCCACACGGGTGGTCGCATCCGCAGAGTCTCTTTGACGACCCTATTGGTATACGGCAGGTTTTGTATTTCTTCCATTGTCGGGAACCGATTGCCGATTACGCGATCTGTTTCGGCTTGTAATTTTTCTTGAACCTGAGGATGGTGCGCGAGCATATCCCAACACCATGTTAAAAGAAGAGCGGTCTTCTCATGACCTGCTAGTAAAAAGGTCAGTGCGTAGGCATGGATTTGCTCATTGGTAAACTGCCCGTTATTGTTCTCTTTCAGGAGGGATATCAGTATGCCCTTTCCCTCTGTTTGCGAATTCTTCAGCAGGGATTCGGCCACCTGGTGTAAATCTGCACGCGCCTGTATGAATTTGGGGAATAGCTTGTGTACCGTATTTGGAAGTGGAGCCAGCGGAAAAAGACGTGTCAGCGTTGGCATGGATTTACTAAACCGTTCCAGAGTCCCTTCGGTCACACAGCCGAAGAATAACCATAGCGAAATATACAACGTCAGGCGAATCATCTCAGTTGATACATCCACGCGAGCGCCGGTCTGCCATTTTGAAACATGCGCGAATGTGTTTTCGTTTATCGCAGGCAGGTATTCTTCCATGCGTTGACGATGAAATGCGGATTGGAAAATCCTGTGTTGTGCAAGATTTTCCTTGCCTTCGCTGGTGAGCAAACCTTCGCCAAGAATGATCTGCGTATGCTGCTCACTCGTTCTTTTGATAAAGTTTTCCTGCTGCTTTACCAACACCTGCTCAATGAACTCAGGATGATTTAGCAGAAACAACTCTTGTCTGCAAAGCTTGACCCGCGCAATATCACCCTTCTCACACGCAAGTTCGGTCAACGTATGAAGCGGATCGTGGAGCATATTCCACATAAAACCAAGTGCGGCAATTTTATTTTGAGGTTGGGTGAGAACTAAATTTGTTTTCATTGGTTATCTCATTTTCGATAGCCAAAGGATACTCGTGCCGTTGGATTATGTCTGCCTGCGTGGGTGGGGAATTGCCTCCCCACTTTGGTGGGTGGTTTTTTGTAAAAATAAAGAGCGCCTGGTAATGGATCGTTGTTTATTGTGTAATCGCCGGTGGACGAATTTCACGGTCAACCTGTTTGCCAGGGTGATCTTCACATGGTCAAGGTCAAGTTGGATTTTCAGCGCCATCCAGAATCGGGGGGGATTTTCCAAAACCGTGCAAGTAACAAGTCAGTATTTGCGGTGTTGGAACGCTTGCCAAACATTGTTTCATGGATATGGCGCGCTTTCACACCCATTCCAATGTAAGGATGAGCAAAGACATTTACAATTCCCCAGGTTTCACCAACCCAAAGCGGACAGCCATCAGTGCAGCTTGGGTTCTATCTTTCACACCCAGTTTTACGAACATATCACTCACGTAGCCCTTCACCGTCATCTCAGTCAGAATCAATTGCGAGGCAATTTCTTTATTGCTCATGCCTCTTGCAAGCAATTTTAAAATAGCGCACTCGCGTTCGGTCAATGATTCAAACGGGTCTTGGGGCATCGGCGCGTGTAACATCAGCCTGCGCGCGATGTCTGGATGCAATTGTGGTTTGCCCTTTGCTACACCGCGAATGGCGGATACCAGGTCGTCGCCGTTCATTTCCTTCAGCAGGAATCCGCTTGCGCCTGCGCGTAATGCCGAGTAAACATGCGCGTCATCGCTAAATGTGGTCAGTATCAATACTGGCAGAGCAGGAAACTCCACCCGCAATTGTTTGAGCGCATCCAGGCCGTCCATGCTGGGCATTTGCATATCCAATAGAATGACATCAGGATGATGTTTTTGGATTAACGCCATAACTTGTGTGCCATTGCTGGCTTCATCGACCACGCACATATCATTTTCTGCGTCGATTGTCATTCGCAATCCGCGCCGCACAATTTGATGATCATCTGCGATTATTATTTTTAGCATCATAACCTCGGCAAGGGTAAATTAATGGAGAGCATCGTGCCAACCCCAATTTTTGAATCGATTTGAAAGTCGCCACCCAGGGCAAGCACTCGTTCGCGCATTCCACGCAAACCGTAATGTCCCATCAGAGTGGCACTCGCGTCAAAACCAGTGCCGCCATCTCTTATCATTATGCGCAGCATTGCGTCCTTTTTCACTTCAATTGTCGCTGTCCGGCTTTTACTATGTTTGATCACATTTTGCAATGCCTCACGTAATGTCCATAATGTCTCCTCTGCAATTGGTTTTGGGAGAATGACTTCATCGGGTATATCCAATAAGATGGTTAAGAGCTGTCCCCCTTCGGGTCCGCTGCGGCGGGACAGCACTTCGCATAACTCATGAACCGCTTCAGAGAAATCCACATTTGACTCGCCATTGGCATTTCGGAGTTGATCCAACAATAGGCGCATTTCTTTCAGAATATCTCCCGCCATGTTTTCCAGTTCTGTGATTTGGTTTTTGAACGAGGCCGGTGCAGAGGTTTTCAGGCTGCGTGCCATCAGGCTCATGCCGAAAATGCTTTGTGTTACCGAGTCGTGCAAGTCGCGTGCAATGCGCTGGCGTTCTTCATACGCCGCAATGGATATTTGATTTGTGATGGTTTGTGCAGTTTGTTCCCTGACTCGCACTTCAAGATTTTGATTTAATTCATACAGTGACTCATACGCATTCGAATATGCCAGAGCCAACGCGGCCTGCCCCATTAAGGTGCTCAAGTGATTCCGCTCATCCGAGTCGTAGACAGGTCCCGCATGGCGCGCTCCCAGCCAGTATCCGCCCACTGAAACGCTGCCCGCCACGAGGCGCGTGTTCCAGGCGGGGATTAGATTCGCAGGTGGTACATCAGGTTCGGGAAATAACTTCAGCGCACCCCATTCCGCTCCAATTTGATCTGGAAAAACGTCATTCAGTAAATGAATAATTTCTTCGCGGCGGTTTGCCCGTCCCAGCAAAACCTGCATGGATTGGATCGTGGCTTGGAATTTTTGTCTGTCGGGGTATAAGACTTTTTCTAGCAACGTCTGAATTAATTTTCGAGTTGGTTCAAAGAGCAGGGCAGATATAAATAGGCTAACCACTGATGCCAGTGGACGTGACATGGTTGAATCTGCATAAAGGGAAGTTATGCTAGTGGCCAGAAACAGGTAGAGGGTTATGAAAATAAGCGAGGCTGCCCCATAAACCAGGGTTCGTCTGAGGATTCGGTCTATTCCAAATAAGTCGTGTCGTAATATGGCATAAGCAATCCCGATGGGTATAAAAAGTTGAAAGATGAGTAAAAGGTCATAAGGAAAAATATCCAGCTCGAGTGCAAGCGTCAATGGACGGAACCAAAGCGGTATTTCGGCGAGGAGCATGCTGAACATAATCAGACGCGCGCGCTGTGCATCGGATTGCCGTTCAGGATTTGTGTCACGTGCAACTATAAAGAAATTCCGAATAAAGAAAAAGATAACAAGGCTGAACCAAAGAAAAAGAAAAGTAATTGTGAGGAGCCATTGCCATGGAGTCGAACTAAATAGAAAAGCAATGAGTAAGAATATGGAAAGCAAATAGCCAGAAAGGATGGCTCGCGTGGATATGTCCATAGTCCGAGGAAAACGCGCGCTGACATGCACAGCCAATGGGAGGAGAATTGCGGCATTTATCAAGCGTAAAAATAAATGTGAGTCGATGGATTTATAAAGTGAATTGCCTGGCTGTAGAGATGGAAGGTCGCTTAATTCGAACGGCACAAGCAGGAAGAAGGCATAAATGGCTGCAAAACATGCAATCAGCGTATGGCTGGGTTGAGGTTTAATCAATGCTGGCAGTAGACCTGTCAATAACATGAGTGTTGCCACCGATGCTTTGTGCTTTTTCAGCCAAGCCAACTGCAAGCAATTCGATTGTTATCACAAAAATGATCGGGAGGAATAATTGAGAATTCTTTTTCATCCTGTATGAATTGTAATCCGGTATTAAAAGAATAGAAGGATGAACCTGCTAGATTCATCCTTCATCCCATGCTGTCAACCTGTTATCCGACGTAATCGCACCACTGCTCATACTTCTCGATCTTACCTCGAATTGCATCGTGATAGATTTCCTGGATCTTGCCGGTCACAGGACCTGTCACGCCTGCGCCGATCTTACGGTAGTCGATCTCACTCAGACCAATCATCTCTGCCGCCGTGCCACAGACAAAGACTTCGTCTGCAATGTATAACTGGTCGCGAGAGATGGGTTGTTCCAAAATCCTGTAACCCAAGTCCTGCGCGATGGTGTGAATCGAGTGACGGGTGATGCCTTCCAGAACAGGCGCGGTGGATGGTGTAATGATCTTGCCGTGCCGCACCACAAATAGATTCTCGCCCGTACATTCGGCGACGTACCCCTGGGGGTCTAGCATGATCGCTTCTTCAAACCCCAAGCGCATAGACTCGGTTTTGGCGAGGAAGCTGTTGGCGTAGTTGCCTGAGACCTTTGCCTTGGTCATTGTCACATTCGGGTGGTGACGGGTGTATGAGGAAATGTTGGCGCGGATGCCCTTAGCCCGCGCCTCTTCGCCAAGATAGTTTCCCCACTCCCAGGTGGCAATCGCCAATGAGGCTTTTCCACCGTCCACCGTCAAGTTCCAGCCACCGCCGTCGAGATAGATCACAGGGCGTATGTAGCAATCCTTGAACCCGTTGGCGCGCACTGTATCCTTGACTGCTTTAACAATTTGGTCCAACGTAAATGGGATATCGCGAAAGCCAAAAATATGTGCAGAGTCAAGTAAACGTTCCATATGCTCCCGCAGACGAAACACTGCAGGGCCTTTTGGCGTATCATACGCGCGGATGCCCTCAAATACAGCTGCACCATAATGCAAAGCGGGCGTCAGAAAATGCAGCGTCGCTTTTTCGAACGGCACCAGCTCGCCGTTCATCCATATGAATTTCGATTCCATGCCCATGATAAGTTCTCCTTATGATTTTATAGGGACGGAGCAGCGCTCTGTTCCTGTGTGATTAAAAATTCTTTATAATTTCATCAGCCATTTGGCGGGTAGATAATTGACCACCTATGTCGGCTGTACGTGCGCCGTTGGTGATGGTTGTATCCACGGCTTTTTCGATGGCAGCGGCTTCGGCTTCCATACCAAAGGAATGGCGCAGCATCATGGCGGACGAGAGAATAGTTCCTGTCGGATTTGCTATTCCCTTGCCTGCGATGTCTGGTGCGGACCCATGAATTGGTTCATACAACCCGGCACCTGATGCGCCCAAACTGGCAGAAGGCAGCATCCCCATCGAACCAGCAAGGACAGAAGCTTCATCTGTCAGAATATCGCCGAACATGTTCTCAGTAACCACCACATCCATCCATACGGGACCAGTTATCAGCCGCATGGATGCAGTATCCACCAGCATATGATCCAATTCCACATCAGCATTTTCCGCTCCAACTTTGGTCGCAATCTGGCGCCATAGTCGTGAAGACTCCAAAACGTTGGCTTTGTCCACGGAGGTTACTTTCTTTTTGCGTCCTTTTGCAAGTTTGAATGCCAGGTCCATTACGCGGCGAATTTCGTAGTCATAGTATTCCAACGTATCCACAGCTCGTTCACGCCCGTCTTTGTTGTCGCGACCTTTTGGCCAGCCGAAGTAAAGACCGCCTGTGAGTTCACGCACTACGAGAATATCCACGCCTTGCAATTTCTCAGGCTTGAGCGGTGACCATTCCATCAGGGAAGGGTGAACCTTGACGGGGCGCAGGTTGGCGAACACACCGAGACCCTTTCTCAGGGCGAGCAATCCGCGCTCGGGACGGTCTTTGGCAGAAGGATTATCCCATTTTGGTCCACCCACTGCACCGAGTAAAACTGCATCTGCAGACTGGCAGTCGGCGAGTGTCTCATCGGTAAGGGACGAACCATATTTATCAATCGAACAGCCGCCCATCAGGCGTTCCTTGTATTCAAAGGTGTGATTATATTTACTGGCAATGTAGTCCAATATGCGCACGGCTTCCGCAACCACTTCAGGTCCAATACCGTCGCCAGGGAGGAGGGTGATTTTAAAATTCATAAATTTTCCTTATTAACACTGAGCGAAGGAATTCAGCTCAGTAGTCGAGTTACAAGTATTTTGTAAACCTTGTTTTTGTTCGCAACCTGTCTGTCGACTGGGTGTATCACAGAATGTGTTTCCACCTTCGTTCAAGGTAAAGAAATTAGTGGGCCACCATCAAACCATACTCCACCGAATCAGCCAGTGCCCGCCAGCTTGCTTCAATAATATTTGATCCGGCTCCGACGGTGCTCCATCGGCTGGTATCGTTGCGTGTATCAATTAATACCCGGGTGATGGCTTCGGTACCGTGATCTGAATCCAAAATACGAACTTTGTAATCAGACAAATTGAAGCGGGAAATCTGTGGGTAGTAACCGATTAGCGCCTTTCGCAAAGCAAGGTCAAGTGCATTGACCGGACCATTGCCCTCGGCGGCGGTGTGCAGCACTTCGCCTTTTACACGCACCTTGACCATCGCTTCTGCAAAGATGCCTCGCTTGTCGCGGTGTTCGACATTGACAAAAAAGTCAATCAACTCAAATGGTGGTTTATAGCCAAATTCCTGCCGCTTTAACATCATAGCAACGGAGGCTTCGGCGGCTTCGAAGGAGAACCCCCGTGCTTCCAATTCCTTAATTTCGTTGAGAACAGGGACTACTTCCGCCCCTTCAACTTCCACGCCGTGTTCCTCGGCTTTGCTCAACAAGTTGCCACGTCCCGATAAATCCGAGACCACCACGCGCATTTTATTCCCCACAAGTGCAGGGTCCACATGCTGATAGGATTGCGAGCTGCGCCGCATTGCGGCGACATGCACACCGCCTTTGTGTGCGAAGGCAGACTTGCCAACGAACGGCAGATGCTCGTCCGGAGTGAGATTTGCCACTTCCACAACGAAATGAGACAAATCATATAAATACTTAATATTTCCTTTGGGCAGGCATTGATAGCCCATCTTGAGTTCAAGATTGGCGATGACCGAGACGAGATTTACATTGCCACAACGTTCGCCGACTCCGTTAATGGTGCCCTGTACTTGAACTGCGCCTTCGCGCACAGCCGTCAGTGAATTAATGACAGCTAATTCGCCGTCGTTGTGAGAGTGGATTCCAATGGGGTGGTTGATGGGTTTGATCTCGCGCATGATGCGTTCGATTTCCCAGGGGAATGTGCCGCCATTGGTGTCACATAGGACAACCATCTCCGCACCACCGCGAATTGCAGCGTGAAGCGTTTCGATGGCATATGCCGAATCTGCCTTGTAGCCGTCAAAGAAATGCTCGGCATCGTATAGAACGCGCTTGCCGTTGGCCTTAAGATACGCAACCGAATCTTCAATGATACGCAAGTTATCTTCGTTGGTGGTCTGCAAGACTTCTTTTACGTGAAGGGTCCAGGTCTTACCGAAGATCGTACAGACGGGTGTGTGTGAATCAAGCAGAGCTTTGATGTTGCCGTCGTCTTCGGGTCCACCTTTTACACGGCAGGTGGAGCCAAATGCTGCAATGAGCGCATTCTTCCATTCCGTATCACAGGCGCGCTCAAAGAATTCAACATCTTTTGGATTTGAACCGGGCCAGCCGCCTTCGATGAATGCCACGCCGAAAGTATCCAGCCTCTGTGCCACGCGCACTTTGTCGTTGGCAGAAAGTGTAAAACCTTCAGATTGTGTGCCGTCGCGGAGAGTTGTGTCGTAGATTTGGATTTTTTGCATACTTTTTCCTGTTACGCTTGTGCCTCAAATGCAGCGATTTCTTTTTCAAAGCCCAGGATGTACCCAAGTTCATCCACACCGTTAAGCAGACATGTCTTGTTGAACGGGTCAATCGGGAAGGTGACTGATCCTCCGGGAAAGGATAAGGTCTGCTTTGCAAGATCAACCGTCAGCTCGGCGCGTGGGGCTTCCTCTACCAGGTCAAAGAGCATCTTGTGAGTTGTGTCATCCACGATGATGGGAATCAATCCATTCTTTAAAGAATTGTTGCGGAAGATGTCTGCAAAGGAGGTGGAAATGACGGCGCGGAAGCCATAGCTGGTAAGCGCCCAGGGAGCGTGCTCACGGCTGGATCCACAGCCGAAGTTATCGCCCGCGAGCAGGATTTTGCACCCCGCAGATTCTGGCTTGTTGATGATGAAATCCGCTTTTATGGAGTGATCGTCGTTGTAGCGCCAGTTGAAGAACAGAGCATCGGCGAGATTGTTCTTGTCTGTGACTTTCAAGAATTGAGCGGGGATGATCTGATCCGTATCAATGTCGTTGACGGGAAGAGGCATGACGCGAGATGTTAGTGTTGTGAAATTTGCCATTGGAGTTCCAAGTTTAAAATGAGAATTGCAGAATAAAGGATGGATATATTTTTTCATCTTTCTGCATTAAGAAATTGTTCGTGGGTCAGTGATGACGCCATGAATGGCAGTTGCTGCCGCAGTGACAGGACTTGCGAGGAACGTGCGTCCGCCCTTGCCTTGGCGTCCTTCAAAGTTGCGGTTGCTGGTGGAGACGGCGTATTGACCCGGCAATAAATTATCACCGTTCATCGCAATACATAGACTGCAGCCCGCTTCACGCCATTCGGCGCCAGCTTCTTTGAAAATTTTGTCCAAGCCTTCCTGTTCGGCCTGCTTCTTGACATCCTGTGAACCGGGGACAACCATCACGCGCGTGGATTCAGAAACCTTGCGACCTTTAAGCATGGCTGCGGCAAGGCGCAAATCGGAGATGCGCGAGTTGGTACAGCTGCCAATGAAGACTACATCCACTTTTTGACCGAGCAAGGATTGACCAGGCTGCAAGCCCATATAGTTGAGGGCTTTCTCAAGTGCGGCTTTTTGCGAAGGTTCGCTAAATGACTCGGCAGTGGGAACGCGGTCTGTGATTTTCATGCCCATGCCGGGGTTGGTGCCGTAGGTAATCATTGGCTCCATCTCGGAGGCGTTGAGCGTGATGGACTTGTCGTAGACAGCGCCTTCGTCGCTGGGCAGGGCCTTCCAATTGGCAACAGCTTTGTCCCAATCTGCGCCTTGTGGGGCAAACTCGCGTCCTTTAAGATATTCGAAAGTGGTTTCGTCGGGGGCGATCATGCCTGCGCGCGCGCCGCCCTCGATCGACATATTGCAGATGGTCATGCGCTGTTCCATCGTTAAGCTGCGGATGGCTTCTCCAGTAAATTCAAAGACATGGCCAGTCCCACCGCCGACGCCGATTTTGGCAATCAGGGCGAGAATTATGTCTTTGGCTGAGACTCCAGCGGCGAGTTTCCCTTCCACGCGGACTTCGTAAGTCTTGGGTTTCTTCTGCAGGAGGCATTGCGTGGCGAGGACATGCTCCACCTCGGATGTACCGATGCCGAAGGCGAGTGCACCGAACGCGCCGTGCGTGGCGGTGTGGCTGTCGCCACAGACGATGGTCATACCCGGCTGGGTGCGCCCCAGTTCGGGTCCAATGACATGGACGATGCCGCGGTGCGGACTGGTCATGCCGTGCAAAGTAATCCCAAATTCTGCGGCATTAGTTTCCATCTGTTTTATCTGTGCTGCAGCCATCGCATCTGTAATCGGGACATCAATCGGCGTGGTTGGGATGGAATGATCCATCGTTGCAAGGGTTTTGTCAGGGCGTCGGACTTTTAATCCGCGCTCGCGCAGGCCTGTGAAGGCTTGGGGCGAGGTGACCTCATGCACGAGGTGCAGGTCAATGTAGAGGACAGCAGGGGACTCAGGTTGTTCTGCAACAACGTGAGAGTCCCAGATTTTTTGAAGTAGAGTTTTTGGCATAGGATTATCAGTGAACAGGTATTATGTGGAACTTGTTGTATGTTCCGTGCCGCCTGTATCCGAGTCTATTTGTCTACCTGTGTATCTGAATCTGACTCTTCGGACAGATCGACACTGGTGCTGCTCTGTGACGCGGAAAGGAATACACTTGTATCCCAGCCAGAGGGGATGGTTTGTGGCTGGGGGAATGGGTTATAGGCTGAATTGTGGACGGTATCCTGGTTTTCATCTTTTGTATTCATGGTTTTCTCCTTATGATTTTATGTCTTTGCGGCTGATCAATCTCATATTTTAGGAAGATTGATTCACTAATGAGCAACCTGCAATGACACGCTATTTATGCAACACGCAAAAAATCGGTTTATACGGATTGCCTGCCTTCAGTTTCTGCAACAATTAATTTGTTCAAGGCATTGATATACGCCTTTGCACTAGCGACAATAATATCGGTATCTGCTCCGTGACCACCAAAAACGCGGGCATAGATTGCTTCTGACTGTGCGTCCATCGTCTGCTGTCCGTTCTCGCTTCGTACTCGGACGGTGACTTCGCCAAGCGCATCAATGCCTTCGGTGACGGCATGAATATTGAACTCTAGTAGTTTGCACGGTGTCTGGATAATGGCATCAATGGCTTTGTAGGTCGCGTCCACCGGGCCAGTGCCCATCGAGGCGAAATCGTGAATTATCTGGTCAGGTCCACGTAGACGGACTGTGGCAGTGGGCATTCCGAGTGTGCCGCAGGAAACCTGCAAGCCTTCGAGATGAAAAACATCGCGGGGACCGTAGAACTCGTCGGCGATCAGCGCTTCGAGGTCGGCATCGGTGATGACCTTCTTGCGGTCTGCCAATTCCTTGAAACGCGCAAAGGCTTTGTTGAGCTCTTCATCGTCAAGTGAATATCCCATCGAAGCCAGCCGCGCACGCAAGGCAGCGCGTCCTGAATGTTTGCCCATCACCAGCGTGGTTTGATTTACGCCCACGTCTTCGGGGCGCATGATTTCATAGGTCGTCTGATGCTTTAACATTCCATCTTGATGAATGCCAGCTTCATGCGCAAACGCATTTGCTCCGACGATGGCTTTGTTGGGCTGGACAACAATGCCGGTGTAATTGCTAACCAACCTGCTGACACGCGTAAATTGCTGGGTATCGATTCCTGTTTCCAAACCGAAGACGGGATGGCGGGTTTTGAGCGTCATTACCACTTCTTCCATCGAGGTGTTTCCCGCGCGTTCGCCAATGCCGTTGATGGTCACTTCAGCCTGGCGCGCGCCTGCCTGGATTCCAGCCAGCGCGTTGGCGGTTGCCAATCCCAGGTCATCGTGGGTATGTACCGAGATTGTGATGCCTTCATGCATCCCAGGTGTATTCTTGATGATGCCTTCGATCAGTTTATAGAATTCATCAGGCGTGGTATATCCGACGGTATCGGGGATGTTGAGCGTGGTCGCACCTGCTTTGATGGCTTCGCCCAAAACGATATATAAAAATTCAGGATCGGAGCGTCCCGCATCTTCGGGGCTGAATTCGATGTCGGTGCAAAGCGAATGAGCATACGTGACCATCTCTGAAACACGCTGCACCACTTCCTCTGGATCCATTTTGAGTTTGTGTTTCATGTGAATTGACGATGTAGCGAGGAATGTATGGATACGCGGTTTCTGCGCGCCTTTGACTGCTTCCCAGGCTTTATCGATATCGGACTTATTCGCCCGTGCCAGACCTGCGATGATCGGGACTTTAAATTCGGGCTGACCCTTGGGCGAGTTGCCTACTTCGAGCGCTATTCGTCGGACGGCTTCCAGATCATCGGGCGAAGCGGCAGGAAAGCCTGCTTCGATAATATCCACGCCCATTCGTGCCAGTGAACGCGCAACCTCCAATTTTTCAGCGGAGGTCATTGTCGCGCCAGGCGACTGTTCACCGTCGCGTAAAGTTGTATCAAAAATTTTTACATAATTTGTCATGCGAACTCCTGCATAAAGGTCATATGTCACTGATGGTGAAAAATGTGCCAATCACATTTTTTTTATTTCTTCCAATTCTCGGGGCGCAATGAACGTACCGCTGCGCCAGCCTGCCACATTTCAGAATCATGGAAAGCGCTGAGCTCCTTTTCAAGCTGTGCACGGTAATCATCACGGCTGTTGGCTTCGAGGGTGATGCGCGCTTCGTTGCCTGTGATCACAGATTCGTAGAGCGCATCAAATACAGGAGCCACCGCATCGCGGAAGCGGGGGTGCCAGTCGAGCGCACCACGCTGGGCGGTGGTGGAGCAATTGGCATACATGAAGTCCATGCCGTTTTCCCCGACAAGACGGATAAGTGACTGGGTGAGTTCTTCGACAGTTTCGTTAAAGGCTTCTGAGGGGGAATGTCCATGCTTGCGGAGAACGTTGTACTGTGCTTCCATGACGCCGGACAATGCGCCGATGAGGATACCGCGTTCGCCTGTCAAATCACTGTACACTTCATTCTTGAAGGTGGTTGGGAATAAATATCCCGCGCCAATGGCAATACCCAGGGCGATGGCGCGTTCGTTTGCGCGTCCTGTGTGGTCCTGGTGAACGGCGTAACTGGCATTGATCCCGCTGCCTGCGAGGAAGTTACGCCGTACGCTGGTTCCTGAACCCTTCGGCGCGACCAAAGCCACATCCACATGCGGGGGGGGGACCACACCTGTATCATCCTTATAAGTGACGGAGAAGCCATGTGAGAAATACAGCATATCACCTTCATTCAGACATTCCACAAGTTTAGGCCACTGCGAACGTTGACCCGCGTCAGATAATAAATATTGAATGACCGTTCCCTTTTCTGCAGCTTCTTCCACATTGAATAATGTTTTGCCTGGAATCCAGCCATCTGTGACAGCCTTGTCCCAATTTTTTGTGCCTTCGCGCTGCCCGACGATCACATTTATGCCGTTGTCGCGCATATTCATTGCCTGCGCAGGACCTTGCACACCGTAGCCAAGCACAGCCACCACTTCATTTTTCAATACCTCACGCGCCTTCTCAAGCGGAAATTCCTCACGGGTTACAACATCTTCAACTGTGCCGCCAAAATTAATTTTTGCCATGGTAATAATTCTCCTAGTTTTGATTTATTGTAAAAAGATATATAAATACACACGTACACAAGTTACAGGATCTTGTTGCTTTATTGCTCCTTCTCCTAGGGTGCCATCTCTGCCATTTCAGATAAATCCTCGAAGCGGTTGCCGTTCACGCCAGGCATACGGCGTACGCCGTCGGTGACGCCGCGAGTCATGGAAACCTGCCCCGTGCGTACCATTTCAACAATCCCAAGTGGACGCAACAACTCAATCATGCCTTCGATCTTGTCCTCGGTGCCCGTGATTTCCACAATTAGAGAATCAGCTGCCACATCCACGATGCGGGCACGAAAGATTTCAGCCAGGCTGTTCACTTCCGCCCGTTTGTCAGGACCAACCATCACTTTGATCAAAGCCAGGTCGCGGGTCACGGAAGGTTGGTGGGTGACATCCTGCACATCAATTACGTTGACCAATTTGTACAGATTCGCTTCGATTTTGTGCGCGTCCATGTCGCCGTTGGGACAATCCACCACCACAGTCATTCGTGAGATGTCGGGTTTTTCAGTGCGCCCCACTGCCAGTGACTCAATATTAAAATTACGGCGGCGAAACAAAGATGCCACGCGGTTCAATACACCAGGTTTGTTTTCAACCAATGCAATAAAGGTGTAGTTCATTTATTTCTCCTTTTGTCCTTACCCAATCTTATCCAGTTGAAGGGAAACTCCTTTCCCTGCGGTGGAATGGCCGGGTTTGAGGGAATTTTTACGATTTCAAAGGTCTCTGTATCATCTGATCCAGAGCTGCGCCTGCGGGAACCATTGGGTAGACTGCCTCTTCCTGCTCCACGCGGAATTCGATTACGGTTGGCCCTTTGATGCTGCGCGCCCAGGCAATTGCTTCGTCAACCTCTTCCAATTTGGTGACGAGTCTGGCGGGAACATTGTGCGCTTCGGCAAGTTTCACAAAATTGGGAGAGAGCATGTTCACAGCGGAGTAGCGCTTTTCGAAGAAGAACTCCTGCCATTGGCGTACCATGCCGAGGAAACTGTTGTTCATGATGGCCACTTTAACATTCGCGTTTTCCTGTACGGCGGTCGTTAATTCAGCGGCAGTCATCTGGAATCCGCCATCGCCTGCCACAGCCCAGACTTCCTCTTCCTTGTTTGCAAACCACGCACCAATCGCAGAAGGCAAACCAAAGCCCATCGTGCCTGCCCCACCCGAAGTAAGCCAGCGGTTGGGTCTATCCAGCGCGTAATATTGAGCCGTCCACATTTGATGTTGGCCGACATCCGTGGTGACAATTGCATTGCCTCCTGTTGCCTTCCAAATATCCGCGACAAGATGTGCCACATGTAATTTACCGTCAGGGTCCCAGTTCATGATGCTGCGCGAATCACCTTCAGCTTTCCATTCGTTAATTTGTTTCTTCCATTCTTCATGATCATATTCGTCCACCATCGGAATCAAGTCAGTCAGGACGGTCTTTAAATTTCCAACCAGTGGAACATCCACTGCCACATTCTTGTGTACTTCTGACGGATCAATTTCAACATGGATTTTTTTTGCATGCGGGGCATAAGTTTTCAGCGTGCCAGTTACACGGTCATCGAAACGCATCCCAAAGGCTAGGATCAAATCCGAGTTTTGAATTGCCATGTTGGTATGGACTTCGCCGTGCATGCCCATCATGCCAAGGCTTAATTCATGCGAAGCAGGAAACGCGCCAAGCCCCAACAAGGTGCTTGCCACAGGTGTCTGTGTCTTGATGGCAAAGTTAATCAACGCCTCTTCTGCATTCGACATTAGTACGCCATGCCCGCATAAAATGATCGGGCGCTGTGACTTCTCGATCAACTTGACAGCATGTTCCAATGAGTCCTTTGGCGCATGGTCAACTGGCTGATAGCCGGGAAGTTTTACATCTGCGGGATACTTAAACTCAGCCTGTTCAACCTGCGCATTCTTGCAGATGTCAATTAGCACAGGACCTGGGCGTCCGCTGCGGGCGATGTAAAACGCCTCGCGTACAACTTCCGCGATCTCATCAGCTCGTGTTATGAGATAATTGTGCTTTGTGATCGGTAATGTAATGCCCGTCACATCCACTTCCTGAAAGGCGTCACCCCCTATCAAGTGCGCAGCAACCTGTCCTGTAACAAATACTACAGGGACTGAATCCATCATTGCCGTGGCAATGCCCGTGATCAAGTTTGTAGCGCCAGGTCCAGAAGTCGCAAGTGCCATCCCCACCTTGCCTGAAGCACGCGCATATCCATCTGCCATGTGAGCTGCGCCTTGTTCATGCCGTACCAACACATGGTGGATAGGATAGCTCAGCATGGCATCGTAGATCGGCATGTTTGCCCCGCCGGGATATCCGAATACCACCTCCACACCTTCGCGCACCACACATTCCCATAAAATTTCTGCGCCTGTTTTTTTCATTTGCTCTCCTCTGATTTAATGTCACACCGCTACTTAAGTTCTGGTGTGCGCAAGCGTTGCGAATAAACTAATGTTGTTTGCCTGAATCAATTCCGATTTGGACAGGGGATTGTTGTGCTGCTAAGAATACATTTCACGTAATGACATTAGCTTTCCAATATTGCGCCGGTATCAGCACTTGTCACAAAATAAGAATATCGTTTTAACCACTTGGATTTGGTTTTGGATTTGAACGGTGGCAGCGCTGCAAGCCGATTTTGAATCTCGGCATCACTTAATTTGACGTTGAGACTACGTGCCGCCAAATCAATTTGGATGACATCCCCGGTTATTAGCGCCCCAATTGGCCCCCCCGCTGCTGCTTCTGGCGACACATGCCCAATGCACGCGCCGCGAGTCCCGCCGCTGAAACGGCCATCGGTGATGAGCGCCACTTTATCGCCAAGACCCTGTCCCATAATTGCAGCGGTGGGGGAAAGCATTTCCTGCATCCCAGGTCCGCCCTTGGGACCTTCGTAACGCACAACGACTACATCTCCGGCCTTAACCTTTCCCGCCAGAATTCCAATCATGGCATCGTCCTGTGATTCAAAAATCACAGCAGGACCTTCAAACTTCATCATGACTTCACTTACGCCGCCCACCTTGACGACCGAGCCTTTGGGAGCGAGATTGCCAAACAATATAGACAATCCGCCGCGTCTGGAATAGGCATTGTCGTATCTATGAATTACTTCTTCATCTTTGATTTCTGCCCCTTGGATCGATTCTCCCAAGGTTACACCGCTGACGGTGATGCGGTCAAAATGCAACATGCCTGTTCCCCTTTGGATTTCGTTCAAAATAGCGGGAATACCGCCAGCGCGATGGACATCTTCCATGTGCCATTTGCCCGAAGGACTCACTTTGCAGATGTGTGGCACTTTGTCTGCGACTGAATTGATTCTGCCTAACGGATAGTTCACATTTGCTTCATTGGCTAATGCCAGCGTGTGCAATACTGTGTTTGTTGAGCCGCCCATCGCCATATCCAGCGCAAAGGCATCATCAATTGCTTCGGCAGTGACAATGTCACGCGGCTTAATGTCGTGTTCAAGCAGGGTCATAATTTGCGTTGCAGCTTTTTTTGCCAAGGTTTCACGTTCGGGAGTCTTGGCCAGCGCAGTACCATTGAAGGGCAATGCCAGTCCGAGTACTTCCATCAGGCAATTCATCGAGTTGGCTGTGAACATGCCTGAGCATGAACCACAGGAGGGACAGGCAAATTTTTCCAAAATAGATAATCGCTTCTCGTCAATCTTTCCCGCTGAAAATGCTCCCACGCCTTCAAAAACTGAAACCAGGTCAATTGCTTCACCGTCAGGCGTTTGCCCTGCTGCCATGGGTCCGCCTGAAACAAAGATAGTGGGGATGTTCACCCGCATGGCTGCCAGCAACATGCCAGGCACAATTTTGTCGCAATTTGGGATGCAGACCATCGCATCAAATTGATGAGCTTCAATCATGGTCTCCACCGAGTCTGCTATCAATTCGCGGGAGGGCAATGAATAATTCATTCCCGCATGCCCCATTGCAATGCCATCATCCACCCCGATGGTGTTGAATTCAAACGGTACCCCGCCTGCAGCGCGGACGGCGTCTTTCACGAGTTTGCCAAATTCCTGTAAATGCACATGCCCGGGAACAATATCCACATGGGAATTAACGATGGCTATGAACGGCTTGTTGAAATCTTCTTCCTTAACACCGGTGGCACGCAACAATGCACGGTGGGGCGCTTTCTCATAACCTTTCTTGACTGTGTCTGAACGCATAATGCTCCTTTGAGACTCCCTGCCCTTGTTAGTTAGAGGAGGGACTGGGGTGAGATAATAAAAAAGAGCCGCCCGTGGTTAGGGCGGCTCTTCGTACTTACTCAGTGATTTACTTTTCTCTCACCGTTGCCATCCTAACCAAAAATTGATCCTTAATAATAAGGACCGCAAGGATGACTACAATAAGTGAGAGGACAAATAAGTATGGATTCATTGGCTTGTGATATTTCGCCCGATTATAGGCAGAAAACGAAATCCGTCAAGGTCTTGGGCTTGTGAAAATGTTAGAAAATGTCCATGGTCGTTGATGCCGAGTGCTTGAAATGCTTATAACTGGGGCAAGAAAGCAAAAATATGACTTATAGTATCTCGTCTGCTGTGATTTTATTCATTGTGAAATTATAGACACAAGGTATAATTGCGCGAAATACCATAGAAATTTACGGAGGTAGTTAAAGTGTTTCATGCGCTAGTTAGTATCAAGCAAGTTCCAGATACTACGAATATTCGTATTGACCCGGAAACGAACAACCTTATCCGGCAAGGCGTTCCCACCATTCTTAACCCGTATGATGCTCATGCAGTGGCAGCGGCAGTTGAGTGGAAGCGTAAACTCGGCGGTAAAGTAACCATCATAACGATGGGACCTCCTGCAGCAGTCACATCCCTGCGTGAATGTATTGAGATGGGTGCGGATCGAGCCATATTGATTTCAGCGCGTCAGTTCGCGGGGGCTGACACTTGGGCTACTTCATATGTGCTGGCTGAAGTGATCAATGAAATCCACTCAAAAGACCCGGTTTCGCTGGTCTTCTTCGGCAAGCAAGCTATTGACGGCGACACCGCCCAAGTGGGACCCGGAGTTGCCGTACGCATGGATCTGCCCGTTGTGAGCTACGCAGTAAAAATTCGCGAAGTGAACCTCGAAGAGCACTATGTCATCATCGAGCGCAAGACCGAAAGCCGCAACGAAGTCATCAAGACTTCACTGCCCACAGCGCTGACCTGCGAAAAAGACATTGCAGAAATCCCTTACGCCTCCCTGCCAGATCTAGTCTACTCGTTACGCTATGAGCCGGAAGTCTGGAATGCGGAAAGCCCGATTACATTTGATCCGGCGCAACTTGGTTTGAAAGGCTCCCCCACCACCGTATTCAAAACTGGTACACCTGAAAAGCACTCCGCTGGTGAAGTTTTTAAGGTGACGGAAGTTGGTTTGGATGGAGTTGTAAAGACAGCGCTCGACAAAATTTTAGCGGTCGAAGGCATGGCATCCATGTTAGGAGTGCAAAAATGAGCAGGCGTTTTTGGGTTTACATCGAACAGGAAGATGGGAAAGTCCATCCGGTATCCTGGGAATTACTCGGCGTGGCGCGTCGCTTGGCGGATGAAGTCGGCGACGATTCGATTGTCGAAGGCATCCTCGTAGGGTATCAAATGGAAGAAGCGGCTCAGGAATGCCTTCACTACGGCGCGGAAACCGTTTATGTGGTGGATGATCCCGCTTTCAAGAATTATCTTAATAAACCGTATACCGTTGCGCTGACCGCCCTGGTGAAAAAATATGAGCCGGAAGTTTTCCTGGTTGGAGCCACCACCTTGGGTCGTGATTTGGCTGGGGCAGTGGCAACCAGTGTCGGCACTGGCTTGACGGCAGACACCACCCACCTGGCAATGGGCGTGATCAAGGAAAATACCAAGAAATTGCTGCTTGCCACCCGCCCTGCTTTTGGTGGCAATGTGATTGCGACCATTGTCTGCCGCGACCACAGCCCACAGATGGCGACCGTACGCCCGCGTGTTTTCAACCCCGCGCCGCGTCAGGCAGAGGCCAAGGGTCAGATCATCCATGAAACATTTGAAATCACCCCCGATATGATCAACGCTGAAATTGTGGAATTCATCACCAATACGGCGGCGACTGTCAAACTTGAATATTCCGACATTATCGTTTCAGGTGGACGCGGGCTTGGTGGAGCAAAGGGTTTTGAGCTTATAAAACAATTAGCGGATGAACTAGGCGGTGTTGTTGGTTCCAGCCGTGCCTGTGTGGATGCGGGTTGGATCAAATATGATCACCAGGTTGGACAAACAGGCAAGACTGTGCGTCCCAAACTCTATATTGCCGCCGGCATTTCCGGTGCCATTCAGCATAAAGTGGGTATGCAAGAATCTGATTTCATCCTTGCCATCAACCGTGATCCCCATGCCCCTATTTTCGATGTTGCTACAATGGGCATTGTTGGCGATCTGTATGAAGTTATTCCTGCATTGATCAAAGAAATTCGGGCGCGCAAAGAGGCTCAGAATGGATAAGAACGAGAAACTTGTATTTGATGTTATTGTAGTTGGCGCAGGTTTGTCAGGATCGGCGGCTGCGGCAATTGCGGCGCGAGGCGGATTGAAGGTCGCCGTGATCGAGCGTGGACAAAACCCCGGCAGCAAGAATTATTTTGGCGGCGCACTTTACACCCATTCCCTGATGGAAATCTATCCTGATTTTTGGGATCGCAAACCGCCGCTGGAACGACCTGTCACCGAAACCGGCTTCTGGTTCCTATCCACTGACGGTTTGGTGAAAGCCACAGTTCAGGGTGGAAAAGTCAACAGCAACCCGATCGATGCCTATGTGGCGCTGCGTGCCAAATTCGACGCGTGGTGGGCGGAACAGGCTCAAAAAGAAGGCGCATTCATCATTCCCAAGACCCTTGTTGTGGACTTTATCCGCGAGAACGGCAAGGTTGTTGGGGTCAAGACAGACCGCGACCAGGGCGATATCTACGCCCCAGTGGTAATTATCACTGAAGGCGTCAACAACCTGCTCACCCAAAAGCTTGGACTTGCCAAGCATGACCTGAAAGGCGAATCTTCCGCATTGGCTGTCAAGCAGTTGATTTCCCTGCCTGCTGCGACCATCAATGCCCGCTTTGGTCTGACCGATAACGATCATGGCGCTGCATTGTCTGTGATGGGAGATGTCTCAATGGGGTTACCTGGTCTGGGATTCCTCTACACCGGAGTTGATTGCGTTTCAGTGGGTGTGGGCGTTACTTTGGAAGCCCTGCGCGAAGCTGGTATCAAACCCTATGAGTTGCTGCAACGCTACATGAACCACCCGATGATTGCCCCATTGATCGCAGGTGGACGCCTGATGGAATACGGCGCGCACATCATCCCCGAAGGCGGCTGGTCAACCATGCCCCAGCTTTACACCGATGGCGTGATGGTGGCTGGCGACGCGGCTTCGATGGTAAACGCGCTGCACTGGGAAGGCACCAACATGGCGATCGTGGCGGGCAAGTCTGCTGCTGAAACCGCCATTGAGGCGCACCAGAAGAAGGATTTCTCCGCGCAATCTCTCTCCAGTTACCGCGCTCGCCTTGACAAGCGCTTCATCATGAAAGACCTGCGCCAGTACCGCAACCTGTCGCATTTCCTTAAGACGCATCCTGATTTCATGGCAATTTACCCGACCTTCCTCAACGATGCTCTGGGAATGTTCTTCACCGGGTTCGGCAAGCCAAAGGGACAGCTTTACAAGGATATTTTGAAATCCCTGACCAGCCGCCGCCCGTTGTTAAAAGCTGTAGGCGATATCGTCGCTTTCGGCAGAACCATTATTGGTATATAAACGAAAGGTGAATCTTATGACTGAAACCAGTGTAACTAAAAAGAATGACCTCCCTGAAGTTTACATTGACGATATTTTGATGTCGCTTAAGTACTTCACGGATGAGCATGAAGCGCATTTGAAAATTATTGATCCCCAAGTTTGTGTCAATTGCAAGGAGAAACCCTGCATTCAATTCTGTCCTGTAGGTGCCTACCGTACTCAAGATGGCGGTACTGTGCAGATTGCCTTCCAGAGTTGTGTGGAGTGTGGCACCTGCCGCGTAATGTGTCCTCCCGCCAATGTCTCATGGAAACTTCCGCGTGGAGGCTTTGGCGTTTCCTATAAGTTCGGCTAATCTTTGTGGAGCGGATCAAAAAAATCTTTGGATAACGCTCAGAGTGATTTGACTTAATTCATGCGCGCTGCGCCCCTTTTATGGTGTGCGGCGCGTATGAATTTAACTCTTGGTGAGAAAAAGAAACAACTCAACAGTAGTGAAGTAAGGCGGGTGGGTGCAATTGGGAGTAAAGTCAGGAGAAGATTTTTTTGTCAATGCGATTGTTGTATTCCAATTGGGCTGCAGGCTGTACCGGGTAATTTGTCATAAGGCTATGGAAACTTGGAGATGTTATTTTTTCACTCCAAATACTTTTTCAGGTCTGATTCGGAAGTTTTTTCAAGCCATTCACATACTGCAATTGTATTCTCCCTAAAGGAACCATTTGGTACAAATTTTTTATCAAATAATCCGCTGCCGATGGTGAATCCCCACGCGCCCGCCCGCCAGACTTCAGCCATCCGCTTGTAGGAGTCAATGGAGCCCGCCGACACGATCGGTACGTGGGTGGCTTTTACTACTTCCATTAAGAGTTTGTGCGCATCACCCGTATAGCGGTAACTTAACAAATCCATACCGGAAACTCCTTTGCTCTCCAAAAGGCGGGCGTGAGCAACGACCTCCTCAATTGTGCCGTCCATAATGCTGGGATGACCAAAGATGTGACCCGGGAATGGATAATATTTTAAAGACTTGTCTTTCAAGTACTTCAAAATCGAATCGAAGAGTACTGTCCCCATTAAAATATCAAAACCTGCCTCCACAGCAATCTTTGCTCCACGCAGACCTTCCTCTTCCGAAAGGCTGACTACTTCAAGATAGGTTGTTTTATTCGCATCTTTCATCTCGCGTACCAGCGCCTTCATCTCCTCCGGCGGAAGCCCGACATCCTTGAATCCCCAATGGGTAACGGGTGTATCCTTGCATTCACGGAAAATTTTCAAAGCATCCAAGACGGTCGTATCATTGTAGGTGAGCATCAAAATAAATTCTGGTTTCATTTTGTTTTGTCTCCTGTTTGAATCATACACCAACACAGGCTAAAATTGCCAATCTTATGTATCACCAGTACGGAAAAACCATGACCAATAAATTCCTGCCCTGAAATCCATGCTTTCTACCAGGCATGGATGAACAGTCCACCTTTTGGGGCGGACTGATAGAAAACTCCCTGTATCTCATAAAATCTGAAAGGAAAAATCGCCGATATGATTAAATTACCCTACGATCCCTCCGGTGGTGCGAAATTTTGGGAGGCGATTCGAAAACTGCCCGGTTTCCCCTTACACGAAACCATGCCCATTAAACATATGATTTTCGAATCGGATGCATTGTTCAAAACAACGGAAATATTAAAATCGGTTGGCGCTTGCCAGGATAAATTGCTGATCGTTGTCATGGACGAAACTCGAATGTATCGCGAGGGGATTGACCTTAAAACACAGATGCTTGATAAATTAGGGGAGGATGGTTGGCAGTTGCAGGTTTGTATCCTGCCTGCGGATGAAAGCGGACAAGTACACACGGATATGCTGCATATTCAGCAGGTACAGACAACTCTGAGATTAGGCTGCTCTGTTCTTTCCATCGGGTCGGGTGTGGTAACCGATATCGCCAAACATGGTTGTTTTCTCTACCAGCGGGAAACGGGAGAAAAAATTCCTTTCGTGGTCTTCCAAACAGCCAACAGCGTCAGCGCCTACACCTCTAATATGTCTCCGACATTTGTGGATGGTGTCAAGCGTACACTTGATTCCCGCTATCCTGACGCATTGGTCTGTGACCTTGAGACTCTGCGCGATGCCCCTATGGAAATGACCGTGGGCGGCGTTGGCGATATGCTGGCGGTGTTCGTCAGTTTTCCGGACTGGACTTTAGCGCATCATCTTGGTATGGATTCCACGTATTCGGAATTGGCAAAGAACCTTGTTGGCCCTCTGAGTGAATTATTATTCGAACATTCAGCCGGAATCCGTTCAGGCGAGTTGGAAAGTGTGGGAGTGCTGGCGAAGGTAATTGCATTAGGCGGTCTGGCGATGTCGCTTTCGCATGCCACCACGCCGATGTCTGGATTTGAACACGTTATGTCCCATGTGCTGGACTTGAAGGCGGAAATTGAACACGCACCGCTTGCCATGCATGGATCTCAGGTGGCACTCGCCACACTGGCAGGAGCAGAAATGTACCGCTGTTTTCTTTCGGACTTTGATCCACTCCTTGTATATTTGGATAATTGTTATCCTGCGCTGGAATCCATGAAGGCCCGGGTTGAGAATAGCTTTGCCGAGATCGATCCTACAGGAAAAGCAGGTGCTGAGTGTTGGGTAGATTACAGTCAAAAGCTGGAGAAGTGGCATGCGCACCGAAAAGATTTTGAGTCTGTTTTGAAGGAATGGGATGTAATTCGCGCTCTTCTCAAAGCCGAGACACGTTCTCCCGAGATGATCCGTCAAATATTATTGGCAGTTGGAGCCCCAACGCGTTGGTCACAACTTACTCCCCCCATTGATGAAAAAACGGCTCGGTATGCTTTTATGCATGCCTCATTGATGCGCAAGCGAATGACCCTGGGAGACTTGTTAATTTTTACAGGTTGGGATCGAGAAGCGCTCTGGGATAAAATATGGAAAGATTGCGCTTGAAACCTTGATGACGTAAAGGCCAACCAAGCTTAATAAGCAGTAAATAGAGTTAATGATAAACTATACTCAGGAAAACAAAAAAAGAATAAACATGTTAAGCCACACTATAACCGCCATTGCACATCCAAATATTGCGTTGGCGATGTAATCTCAAGGGAACACAATATTTGGTGTCGGCAAGGCTGGTTTTACCCATATATAGGACTTTGAACTCTGCGGCAGACTATCAAAACGCCTACGCCTCCATTGCAATGGAGGCGTAGGCGTTTTGAGTCAATTGTCGTATGGTAATTGAATCTATGTGAATGGATATGTGTAAATAAAGACCTGCCTAATTTACATATTCAACAACAAGTGTTATTATAAATTCAAGTATTTACTATTGTCAGGATAAAACCTCATGAAACCAAATGATTTTCTCTCCCCTGAGACTGGTCAGGTTGTCCTAACTCAACACGGATATTACACCTTTATTCCTGCTCCATTACCCCCAAAACTAAGCTGGATGCTGCAACTGGTTTCGGCATTATCAGAAGCAGAGCGTGATTTGAGCCGCCTTGCGACGTTGTCAGGCGCATTCCCCTTTCCACGTTTGCTGATCCAGGCATTTATACGACGCGAGGCTGTGCTCTCTTCCCGTATCGAAGGCACTCGCGCCACATTGGCAGAGCTGTACACGTATGAGTCTGCCCAGTTGTCTTTTTGGGAATCGCATGATGATGTGCGCGAAGTCCACAACTATGTTATGGCGCTGGATTATGGGTTGGAACGCTTGAAACGATTTCCCATGAGTCTGCGCTTTATCCGCGAAATTCATGAGAAGTTAATGCAAGGCGTACGCGGTGGAAACTTAACTCCTGGTGAGTTTCGGCGTACCCAAAACTGGATAGGAATGGCTGGCAGCACACTGGCAACAGCAACCTATGTTCCACCTCCTGTGGATGAGATGAATCTGGCGTTGGGGGATTTGGAAAAATTCATTCACAGCAGTAGTGATATCCCTGCTCTTGTGCGGGCAGCCATGATTCATTATCAGTTCGAAGCCATCCACCCATTTTTAGATGGCAACGGGCGCGTGGGGCGCTTGTTGATGGCGCTCTTATTTGCGGAGTGGCAGATTCTTCCACAGCCTTTGCTCAACCTGAGCGTCTATTTCGAGCGTTATCGCCAGGAGTATTACGACCGCCTGCTGGCAGTTTCCCAGCATGGAGATTGGGAAGCTTGGTTGCGCTTTTTCTTGCGCGGGGTGAGCGCCCAGGCACAAGATAGCGTTGCTCGCATGGAGCGTCTCGAAACAATCCGCACCAGGTATCAGTCCATTGTAGACTCCGAGAAAAACTCTGAACGCATGGGGGCTGTGGTGGATTTCTTGTTCGGACGCCCAATATTCAATGCAAAACAACTGGCAGAAGGGGTGGATATGCCCTTCAAAACCGCACGCCAGTATATTGAAAAACTCGTGCAGGCTGGTATTGTGTGTGAAGTGACTGGATACGCGCGCAATCAGATCTATCGCGCAGATGAAGTATTCAAAGCGTTAGATAACGTCGAAGTCTGATACAAGCAAGGAACCGCAATAACAGGTCGAATCGATTTGTGGGTATGATAGTAAAAGAGCCCATGCAACCGCATGAGTTCTTTTGACAAAATAAACTCACTCGAACAACACCTTCACATCATCCTGGCTTTATGAATGGAGTTGGGCAGTCAACGGCATCATCCAGGGACAAGTGGAAGGCAGGCTGATTTTTTATACAGGCTTATTCGTCATCATCCAAATCCATATCCCCCAAAAACTGGCTCGGATCAAAAGGCGGCTCCTTCGAGTCGTAGCGTTTGGGTGTGGATGGCGGTGGGATGTTGCGTGTCCATTGATGGGTGCGCTTCATCTCTTCCAGCATTTCCTTGTGCAGTTTATCATCGCCCCATTTTTCGAGCTGCCTGATTTGCTTCTTCACCCAATCCGCAGGTTCGCCAGGTTGACCTTCATCCCTGTCCAAAAAACTCCAGTCCACAAGGTTGGAGTTTTCTTTTTCTTCTGTGATGGATACCGAAAATAAATTTGCCAGTTTTTAGTCAATGCTCGGAAGATAGGGTGCGATGCGTTCCTTTTGATTTTCATTTCGGGCTTCGTGGATAAAATCCTTTGTCTTCGGCGCAGACGGGTCAATGAAATCCATCATGCGGTCGTAGCGCGAACCGTCGCCCGCAGGCGGAATCCACGGGATGCGGTGGGCATTGTCGCGCCACCAAATCACCTCGGCAAGCAGGCGTCTGGCGTCGGGGTCGTCGAAGCGTGAGCAGAGTTCACCCAAAGCCTCCGCTGAATCTGCGAAGAAACCCAGGTCGGCGTACTGTTTGCCAATCCAAAGCAAGGCGGCGCGCGGGGCTTTTGCTTTCTTTAACGCATCCGCAAAAATAGACCAAGCATAATTCGTACACTCATCGTCACCCAGACAATATGTGCCGAGCAATTCCATTTTGCCATCCTCAAGAATTTTGGCGACATCGGGCGAACCGTTTCTTTCCGCCCTGTCATCTGCATACTTTCCTTCCCACCTGCTCATAAAACGATAGGATAACGCCAGCCTGCGCCGCTGTTGCCAGGGACGGTCATCCCACTCATCAATGTTTCGCTGAATGGCGATGCGGTTGTCGTAAATCGTCCACTCGTCACAAAAAAGTTCGTAGACCAAATCCTGCGCTTCTTCGCATTCGGGGAAAAGCGCCAGCACATCGAAACACAACGCTGCGGCGTCAGACTGTCCGCAATACCATTGACCTTCCTCGCGAGCGCGGGCTAATGTTTGGTAACCATAATCGGGCTAGGTAGGCATTTAGAACAAACTCGGTTGGTTTGGTTTCTGCGGCAGGCTGGCGGCTTTTTCTTTCATCCACTCTGGCAATTGGATGGGCGGCTCTTTGAAAGGATGCGGGAATCCCAATGCTCCCCTTTGCAGCAGCAACTTGTTCCCCTCTGGCATTTGTTCATGTTCCAGCACAAAAACAGGAACCCAATTATTTTTGAGCGTTTCGGTTGCACCCGCCCAGGTTCCACCTGTTTCAGCATCGGATGCTACAACGATGGCGTAATCAGCCAGGGTATATATCAGGCGGTTGCGACCCATTGCCGCGCCAACGGAAAAACCCGCGTTGGGACTGTACGGCGTGACCAAACACAGGTCTCCGCTTTTTAACGCTTCCTTCTGATTTTTGACTGCCCTCGTTAAGCTATCTGCCAACACGCCGACGGCTGAGCCGCGCGCTTCGAGCGCGGATTCCATGCTGAGGGTGTCCACGCCTTTCGCGCCGCCCGAATACAAGACCTGACCTGAAAGTCCACACGCGTTGCCGACGAAGCGCGCACAATCCTGTCCCGCTTCATCCAGGTGTCGTGAGCCAACCACCGCAATCCCAGGCTGACCGAGCAAAGCCTTTTCGCCCGCATAAAACAAAACGGCTGGTGCAGATTCCTTCAACCGCTGGCGGTAACGTTCGGGATAATCCTTGTCGGCGCGGGTGATGGGGAAGATGCCAAAGAAAGAGAGGCGGGATAGTTCAACCTGTAAATCTTCGACGCGGTCTGTCAGTTGGGTGATGCGTGATGCGTAATCCGAATCGAGGGCGAGTTTGGTTTGCAAATCTGCCTGCGAGAGTCCGAGCAAGTCGGCGGGGCGAAGCGAGGCGGCTTGCAGTTTGCGTGCCAGCGGATTCCACTCGCGCAGGGTCATGGATTTAAGGGAGTCGTCGTTCAGTCCCAGTTGGGAGCAGAGCAGGAGCAGGGCAAGAGAGTCGGGAGACAACATGTGTAATCCGTAGTTGTTAATTGGTCAGGCGTCAGAATGAATAGTTCGAGTCAACGTTAGAACATTCACGCGGGAAGCGCCGTGTTTGAGCAACAGCTTTGTAATTTCGTCGAGCGTCGCGCCTGAGTCGAACAGGTCGTCCACCAGCAGGATTCGTTTTTGACCGACATCGCCGCGCATGGAAAATGCTCCCGCCACGTTGGCGCGTTTTTGCGCGAGGGTCTGCATCTCTTTTTGGGGCTGGGTCTGGCGGGCTTTGGCAACGATGCCTTGCACGGGTATCCTGATTTTACCCGCCAACACCTCACAAAACGCATGGACAGGACTCACCTTCCGCTCGGTGGAGGATGGGACGGGGATGATGAAGTCGGCTTGACCCATTTCGGGATGCGCCGCGAACAAATCAAGCGTCTGCTGAACCAGCGCGGGCAAGACCGTTGTATCGGAATCGTATTTCAGGCGGTAGGTCAAATCGCCCACACCGCTGCGGCTCCAGTCTGCGCCCGAGATGCGCGAGTGGAATCCCAGTGCCCAACCTTTTTGCCACGAGCCGACGAGCGGGCGGGGATGGGGTTTGTTGAGGAAAGAGTCGATGGCGTCGGGTTGCGAGGCAGGTTGGGATTCTGCTTTTCGCTTTTGCCGCGCGGCAAAAACACAGCGAATCATGCCGTAATCAATTTCGTCGGGCAAAAGCATTTTAATAGGTGTGATGGAATTGACCGCGCCTGCTTTTTTGATTGCGTCATCAATTTGCGCTTGCACTTCGGGCGGGATAACCCGCGACAATTCCAGCGCGCTGCGTTCAATCAACTGGGCGCAATGACCGTAAATCGTTCCAGTTGCCAGCCCGCGTTCTTTCGCAATTTGTTCGGGATTCAACCCATCGGCGAGAAATTTGGCGGTGTATTCCACAGTTCCGCCTGCTTCGAGTTTTCCTTTGGCGTGCAAGACTTCCGAAGTCTTAAGAGACTTCGGAAGTCTCATAGGTATCGTCTCTTTTTGTTTGATGGCATTTTCACCGCGCGGGGTCAGGCTCAAAACGGGATACTCGCCGCCGATGGATTTGACATAGCCCATTTCGTTCAACTGCCCAATCATCTCTTCGATGTCGTTTTGCCTGAAAACCCCCAGCCTACCGTAATATAAATTTTTGTCGTGATGAAATTTGAGAATATCCTGCGCCTTCGAGCCGTGCAAAATCTGCGCCAGTTTTTCGCGTCCCACTTTGAATTTAAGGCGGCGGATGCAATCGAGGATGACGAGGGCGGCGCGCTCCCCGTGATTCATCTGTTCCACGCTCCCGACTGGACTTGGGGCTGATTCCGCACTTCGGCAGTTGTCACAGCAATCAGCGGCTTCTGCTTTCCCCACGTCCCCGAAGTGATTCAGGATGATTTTGCGCCTGCATGAATTAGTCTCTGCGTAGTGAACAATCCCATCCAATTGAATCTGACGATGCTTGATATGCTCCCTGCTGTGGAGGACAGCGCTTTCGACCTCGTGTTGATTCCATGCGCCCCTGCGAAACAACATGCGATAGCCTTCATCTCCGAGATGTTCCAGACCACCCGCGCGTTCCAACTCAGACAGTCCCACCTTGATTTGAACGGGATGCAAACCCGTGACACGTGAGAGTTCATCGGTGGTAGTCCAAGTCTGCTCGCCCGTTCGAATGGCGTTGTGGATGGTGTGTAAATCTCCCGCAGCCAGTTCACTCTGCTGAATAAAAAACTCGTGCAATGCGCGGTCTTGCGGGTCGTAAAGCAGGGTGGCTTTTGCAGGCTGACCGTCACGTCCTGCACGTCCCGCCTCCTGATAATAGGCTTCGAGCGAACCAGGCAGGGAATAGTGAATCACCTGGCGCACGTCGGCGCGGTCAATGCCCATACCGAAGGCGTTGGTGGCGCAGATAACGTTCAACCTGCCAGAGATGAAATCATTTTGGATGCGCGTCCGTTCTTCGGGCGGAAGTCCCGCATGATAAAACTCGGCAGGGATTCTAACAACTTCGCGCGCGAACTCGGTCACTTCCTCCGCGTCGCGGCGTGTGCCTGTGTAGATGATAACGGAACCAGATTCGCAGGTAGATAAAAGCTCATTGATGGCTCTCAACTTCGAGGTGAGTCCCGAAGCGTATCTCACATCGAGGGCCAGGTTTGGGCGGTTGAATCCAGTCACGATGCGGGTCGAGTCGCCCAATCCAAGCAGGCGGATAATATCCTGCTGGACTTGCGGCGTGGCGGTAGCGGTCAGTGCGGCTGTGAGCGGATTCTCCAATGCGGCACGGGCTTGCGCAATGTGCAAATAATCTGGACGAAAATCATGACCCCATTCCGAGATGCAGTGCGCCTCATCCACGGCGAGCAGGCTGACGGTTTGCGTTTTGAGCGCATTCAAAAATTGAACGTTTCGCAATCGTTCGGGCGCGACGTACACAAGGCGGTATTTATTTTGCGAAAGATTTT
>JFJP01024465.1_pt1 | contig 47767 bp, 43 predicted proteins | sample 431651 | NCBI WGS metagenome assembly JFJP01 (sample SAMN02602958, study PRJNA72255) | Microbial mat metagenome, whole genome shotgun sequencing project. | biome: fresh water; feature: sink hole; material: water; isolation source: purple microbial (photo- and chemosynthetic) mats found in... | reverse complement strand
CTATCGATTCAGTAAGCCCTCGCACGATTTCTAGCCTCTGCTTTGCGATACCCTCGCCCACCAGTCTTTTTTGCTCCGCATCCGCTTGCGCGAGCCTGATAATGAGCGCTTTTTCCGCTTCGCCTTTTGCGATATTGGACTCCATGAGCCTCTTATTTGTATTTATCTGGTTCATAGCATCTTCCAGCTCATGCGGCAAATTTATCTGTACCACTTGAGTATTTACTATATCTACGCCGTATTTTGGCATCTCTTTTGCAAGATTTTCCCGTATCGCCGTCGCCAAAGCCTCTTGATTTGAAAAAAACTCATCCAAATCCATCTTCGGCACAATACTACGCACGGAGTCAAATATATAGCTCTCAAGCTGCCGTCTCAAATCCGTCAGCGTATACACGGACTCATACACCTTTTCGGGAAAGACCTTGTACTGCACGGCTATCTGCATCGTATAAAACACATTATCAAGGGTCTTAGTGGACACATCCACTTTTGCTTGCATCTGCCTGAGCGTCTGCTTGTACGCAACTGTCTCGATAAAAGGAATAATAAAACCAAGCCCGGCAGTAAGAGTCCGGCTAAACCTACCGAGCCTCTCAACGATAAAAATCTCCTGCTGAGGCACTATCTTTATGCTAAGTATTGCGAAAAAACCGATGAAAGCCAGTAGCGCTACTCCTGACATCTTACCCTCCTTGTGTTTTTGTATTTTCCATTAAATCTTAATTGGCGGTAGTTTGTCAAGGGCGGCAAAAATTTTTGATTTTGAGGGTACAATAAATGAAAAAATTTGAGAGTACGCACGCATGACAATCACCCCAAACACGACGAACTAACAGAATGGACTTGACATTTGATTTATCGTTATCGGCTAGTTATGAAAATAAATCACAAATTGCAAGAGTCTTAACTGAAAGTTGGGTTGAGAAAAATATTTTTTGCCCTAGTTGTGGAGATTACCTATCAAATTATAAAAACAATAAGCCTGTTGCCGACTTTTACTGTGCGTCTTGTAAAGAAGACTATGAGCTAAAATCGAAGCAAAACTCAATGGGTAAAAAAATTGTTGACGGTGCATATTCTACGATGATTGATAGATTGCAAAGTAATCAAAATCCAAATTTCTTTTTTCTAAACTATGATGTTAAAAAATTTCAAGTCAACAACTTTATTGTCATTCCAAAACACTTTTTCACTGCAGAAATAATCGAAAAACGAAAGCCGCTAGCGCCGACTGCAAGAAGAGCTGGTTGGGTTGGTTGCAATATTTTGATGTCGCAAATTCCTGAAAGCGGCAAAATTTACTTTATAAAAAATCAACAGCACGAAGATAAAAGTGTGATTTTAAATAATTGGTCAAGAACACTTTTTCTAAGAGATTCAAAAACCGCGCAAAAAGGGTGGCTGATTGATATTATGTTTTGTATCGAAAGAATTAGCAAAAAGGCTTTTAGCCTACAAGAAATTTATGCTTTCGTGCCATATCTAAAAACAAAACATCCGGACAATAACTTCATTGAAGACAAAATCAGACAGCAACTGCAAGTTTTGAGAGATAAGGGTTATTTGAAGTTTACAACTCGTGGAAATTATGAGGTGATATAAATGCCGATAAGCAGAGAATTAGCGTTGCAAATTTTGAAATACCTAGTTGACAATCCGTCATTCTATTTTCCGTTTTTTGTGGTTTGCAGGGGTTATGCAAGTTATACAGATAGCGATAACAACTTTGTGGAGATTATTCCGGAAGACGATTATGAAAATTTACTCGAAAGTCCGCATTACAATGAATTTCAGCTTTGGGAAAATTTACAGAACTTACAAGCCGAGACATTAGAACTCATGTCAAAAGGTTTTATTGAAAAAATTACTGGAATCTCAATAGAGCAAGAGCTAGAACTATTGGCAAAAGAATACAGAGCACAATGGAATGAGAATGGCTGGGAAATTGAAGATAGTGAAAAGTTTGGTTTAAACGAATTTATCGGCGGAAAAGCCGAGGGTTACGAAGACGCTTTAAATATTGTCAGAAAATATATTGGCAAAGAGCCTATCGATATTGGTGAATGGTATAAAAGTTTACAAAATAAATGAATTTTGCGCCATACTCATAGGCGACACAAGACGCAAAAAAATGTATCAACCTCTAGCTTTTGAGGACATTATCAAGCATCAACACAACTGCAAAGCTATGGGCTTTTGGGTCAAAAAATCAAAGGAAGCAAACTTCCTTCTTATTATGCACGAACATTTGTTTGTTTTTCAAAAACCAACAACTACCTAGTCGCAAAACTATAATAATAAACAACCCTAAAATCAATTCTATCGTCATATCCAGCTCTATTGTTGGCAATTCCGTATGCGCTGGCTTTGTTTGTTTCGTCTTTTATTGAATATCTGACTCTTAGTTTGTTTAAGTTGTTGACTTTGTACCATGCATCAATCATGGTTTCGGCGAAGTCGTCTCTTATGCTTTGCTCTTTTGCCCAAATGTAGACTTTACCTAGCTTGATTGTCGCATCTTTTATAGGTTTTAGGATGATATATCCGCCGAGAGCTTCGCTTGGTTCGTAGTTGCCGTATCCTTGTTGCCAATCTGTGTACATTGCGCCAGATTCTATTGCCCTCCATGCGTTACCCAAAATCTTGTTGTACACCACAGCGCCGTCAATAAAATCAAAATTCATCCCCACCGTCGCTCCGTACATTTTGGAGTCTTTTTGAACCCTGTAGTCATTTGAGCCATACTGGCTCTCAACAAAACTATCTTTCGTGATAGCATATCTAGCGGAGGCGTACTTGTAGTCTTTGACGGCTATTGTATCGGCATCGAGTGCTTTTGCGTACTGTGCTATGATTTTTGTATTTTTGAGGCTTATGTTTTCGATATATCCGTAGGCAAGACCTCTGTTTCCCCATATTGTAGACATGTCTTTGAAGGTATTGTAGGTGGAGGTAAAGCCGCTGTATCTTTCAATTAGACCCAACTCCACAAGTGTATCCTTTAGCTCGCCTGTTCGGATGACAAACCCCTGATAAGTAGATGGCAAAAGCCTCAAGTCGTGGTCGTTTGCAAGTGGTGTAAATAACCTTTGTTTGCCTATTTGCAAGTGTGTTTTCCCGTGGCTGTATTTTGCATAGCTCTCGCCCACAAAAGAGAGGTTGTTATTTGTTCCGCTCTCCAACAAAGATGTTCCGCCGCCGTCTTTTCTATCTGTTAATCCGGCAAGATAGCTACCGTACTGGGCTATTCCGAGTCTAACGCCAAAAAACTCACCAGTTTCTACCTTTGCGATACCGCCGATGGTCAATGCCGTAGCGTTTGGAGTGTTTGATTTATCAAAGCTCCTATCAAAATAAAACGCTCTCGCATCAAGTGTTACTCTGCTCTGTCTCAGCGCATCTTCGAGATTTTCGGAGGCAGATAGAGCCGTCAACGCCGCCACTGCAACGAGTGTAATTTTTCTCATACACCCGCTTCTTCAGCTTTTTTTGTTACAAATTTTGAAATATCCACCTCATCTATCTGATGCGGCAAGAGATTTTTTAGCGCATACTCTTTATATACCCCGCTCGTTAAGAACAGGTCAAAGAGTTCCGCATCTATGTGGTTGTCTTTTTTCATAAAGCTCATAATCTTAATAGCTTCCGATAGTGTTTTGGTCTTCTTGTACGGTCTATCTGAAGCAGTAAGCGCCTCGAAAATATCGGCTATAGCCATGATTCTAGCGGGAATAGATATTTGTTCTTTGGTAAGCCCCCTTGGATACCCTGTTCCTATCATCGTCTCGTGATGAGAGCCTGCATATTCTGGAATTCTTTTCAGATCATCCGTCAACGGCAACTGCTCTAGCATTCTAATACTCATGATGACATGCTCGTTTATCTTAAATCGCTCTTCGTTAGTCAGCGTGCCTCTAGCTATCAAAAGATTATAGAGCTCACCGTAGTTGTACTGGTGCTCCGGCACTTCAGCGTTAAACCCAAGAGCTTCATACTCCTCTTTTATGCCCGTTTTGTCCCGTTTGATGATGTGCTCAGGTCTATCGGCAAGCAGAGGCTCTTCACAAGGCGCAGGCGTTGGCTCTATGTCTTTTAGTCTAAGCATCTCGGCCTCAGACAGACCTAATCTATCGTCAAACTCTCGCACCCATCTTCTGTTTGCAATCTCTTTTAATCTCTCTTGCTTGGAGGGGTCCATAAACTCTCCACCGATATTGCACTGGGCTATAAACGCAAAATCATCCGCCAACGAGGCTTGTTTTTGCGCTAGTTCACTTTTCAGTTGCTCTTTTGGAGTTTCCCCTGCAAGAAGTTTTTGGTAATACTCAATCGTCGCATCACGATGCAGGACTTCAAATCTAGCCCTAACCTCATGTATTCTGTTATAAATAGTCTCTAGTTTTGTGGCTTTATCGACAACATACTCAGGCGTCGTAACCTTGCCGCAGTCGTGCAGCCATGCTCCTATTCTAAACTCCCTCCACTCATCATCGCTCTCCAGTTTAAACTCTGCTAGCTCTCCGTCATTCGCATCGCTTGCGGCTTTTGCGAGCATCGAGGCGATTTCAGGAACTCTCTCGCAGTGTCCGCCAGTGTATGGAGATTTGGCATCGATTGCGGCGGCTATAAGCTTAATAAAGGAGTCCATTAGTAGTTCTTGCCGCTCTTGATAACCCTTTATGGCTTTAGACATACTAAACATGGAGTTCGACAGCTCGTAAAATTCCGTAATGCTCGTCTCTACATGATGGATGTTTTCGTACTCCAGTCGCCCCACGCTATCACTTATCTCTTTTAGCTCCCTGACGGGTCGCACGATACTATACGAGAGTCCATACCATGCTGCAGGTATAGCAAATATTAGTATCCCTAGAGATATTAAGAGATTTAGCCAAAGAGTTCTATTGATGTTTGCAAAAGCTTCATTTTTGTCTACATATGTGACAAGATACCATCTCTTTTGGAATGTGTTTGGAAACGGTGTTATCGCATAAATATACCTCTTCCCTTCTGCATCATCCACCTCGCCCTTGAGCCTATTTTTCTTGAACTCCTCGAAAGAGTTTACGATCTCTTGGTGTCCGATTTCGTTAATTTTTTGAACTTTCGTAAAATTACCATCAAGCTTATGAGCAAAAGATGTGGCTACGACATCGCCCTTGTCGCTAAAAATAACCAATTTTCCGCTGACAATCTTGCTTTGAGTTTCCAAGAAAGCAGATATTGACTCCAGCGTAATATCTGCCGCAGATACTTTGGACTTAACGCCGAATTCGCTTATTTTTGCATGCGAAACCGTTATGCCCGTTTTGCCCGTAGAGGCAAAAACATACGGGTCGGTCCAGTAAAAAGTACTATTTTCATCCGCTTTTGTATACCATTCCCTAACCCTAGGATCGTAGCTAGCTGGAAGTACCTCTGTTGCGGTTGTTACAAATTTTTCGTCTTTATAATCCCATATATCGACTCTTTTGTCTTTGTATTTTTCAATGGTGCGAATCGCATACGCAGGGGTTCTTCTGGCTTGCAAAAAGTTCCCGTTTTCGTCTGCAAGAAAAATACTGGAAAAGCCATTATCGCTTAGTAACTGCTCCCACATAACCCTTGATACGCTTTCACGATTAACCAAAGCGCTATTATCTTCGTCAAGACCAGCTAACACCAAAAGATGGGAAGATGCTTTATCTAGGTAGGCAACGCTTCTAGTTACAAGAGATTGTCTGATGTTTTCGTTTTTCTCCTCCAAATCCTTGTAAGCTTCTTTCGAGGAGCTGTAGTAGTTGTAGCCCACAATGGCGATTGTGAACAAAAACGCCATTATTGAAAATATTGCGACTAGGCTAAATGTGAATGTAAATTTTTTACCACTCATTTTTTAGCCTTTTTACTATTTTCAAGCTCTGCCAAAAACTTCTTCCAACCGCTTTCAAAAAGCTCCACCGTTTGAGGGTTGTACTTTGCTATTTCTATCTTTTCTATGCCTATCCCCTTTGGGTAGATTGCATTGTTAGCTCTGTTTTCTTTTGATATTAGCGGCAGAGCTTTTGCGTTTGGAGTTGCGTATCCGGCTGATTCGGCGTTTTTAGCCGCATTTTCGGCGGACATAACAAAGTCTAAAAACTGATAGGCTAGCTCGCTATTTTGGGCGCCTTTTGGTATCACAATGTTGTCTACCCATTTGCTAGGTCCCTCTTTTGGATATATGTATTTGTAGGCTTTGTTTTTTTGGCTTACGGCGTATCCGTCACCGTTATATGCTATGCCTACAGCAAAATTCTCTCTCAAAAAATACCTCGGGACATCTTCAGAAGATATTGCTTTTATGTTTGGGATAAGTTTCAACAGTTGCTGTGTCGCTTTTTCTATCTCCGCCTCATTTGTAGTAGCTATGTTATATCCAAGAGACTTGAGGGCTATGCAATACATCTCCATCATCTCGTTATTTGCCAAAATTGAGTTTTTCAGCTTTGGATTCCATAGGTCTGCATAGCGTTCTATTTTTATTTTGGATGAGTCATACAAGATACTCGTTGTTCCCCACAAATACGGAAGCGAGTACTTATTTCCAAAATCATACGACTGATCTAAAAAGCTATTATCTAGGTTTTTTATATTTGTAAGTTTGGATTTATCGAGTGATACAAGTAGCAATTCCATCGACATTTTGCTAACAAAAAAAGATGGAATTATTAGTATGTCATACTGCTCTTTATTGCCGTTTTTGATTTTTGTGCGCACATCTTGCGGGTCGTAGTATATTTCGTATCTAACTTTTACATTATATTTGAGCGCAAAATCTTTTAACACTTCGCTTGAAATATAGTTACTCCAAGCATAAATCTTGAGTGTTTTTTCGCTGCCGCATAAACTATATACAAACAGTAAAAATAAAAATAAAAATCTCATAAACCCGCCTTACTATCATTATGCGCTAGTTAAAATCATTATATTTTATAATAGCAAAAAACAAGTTATACTAATTTTTTGGCGCTCAATACTACTTTGCCGCCATGAATAGTCCTTTTCGCTTAGCGTTCTCGCCTTGCTCTCTATCAGCGTAGTAAGCGCAGCTTTGTAGGTTTTTTGCTTAGATTAAAAAATCATTTTGCGCACAGTATAAATATAGTGCAATCCCCATTGGGGTTCTTCGAAATAGATTTGATTTTGGGATTCTTTGCGTTATTGGGAGTTTCAATCCCCATTGGGGTTCTTCGAAATTCAAGCCCTGTTATAGATGGCTCAACTATGTATTGTTTCAATCCCCATTGGGGTTCTTCGAAATATATGGAAGGCGACTATATATGTGAAGCGATAGAGTTTCAATCCCCATTGGGGTTCTTCGAAATTTTGTCTGCTGCCGAGTCACAGAGCGAGGAATTTGGTTTCAATCCCCATTGGGGTTCTTCGAAATTGAAGCTCTACCGGAGGTGACGGAGTGAGTATCGAGAGTTTCAATCCCCATTGGGGTTCTTCGAAATGTGGACACGATAGAGGAGTACATCACGACTTTGGACGTTTCAATCCCCATTGGGGTTCTTCGAAATAGCAAGAGAGAGAATATCCTTACGAGCCAAATGCCGTTTCAATCCCCATTGGGGTTCTTCGAAATTCTGCTTCTTCTGTTTCAGCTCTTTATGATTCCGAGTTTCAATCCCCATTGGGGTTCTTCGAAATTGATTCACTTTGGGAGATATACAATGTCTGAAGCTAGGTTTCAATCCCCATTGGGGTTCTTCGAAATCTCTTGCTCCTGCGGCTGGCGGTGTTGATTATTCTTGTTTCAATCCCCATTGGGGTTCTTCGAAATTATCACTTTTTTTATGATAATGAACCCCCTCAAGAGTTTCAATCCCCATTGGGGTTCTTCGAAATAAAGCCATTCACAACTTCTATTTTGCCCATGCGATAGAGTTTCAATCCCCATTGGGGTTCTTCGAAATAAAGTAGATAAAATCCTGCTTCGTGTTTAGAAAGAGGTTTCAATCCCCATTGGGGTTCTTCGAAATCCTAGTGCTTTTCTTGCATCTTTGAGCCTATCCGAGTTTCAATCCCCATTGGGGTTCTTCGAAATCTTATCCTGATTTGAGTTACCCTATATTCATGCCAGTTTCAATCCCCATTGGGGTTCTTCGAAATGCGTATGCTGAGGGGTATGCGGCGGCGAATTTGAAGTTTCAATCCCCATTGGGGTTCTTCGAAATCGAAGAGCTGCGCTGGGTCGGCGTAGACAAGGGGCGTTTCAATCCCCATTGGGGTTCTTCGAAATCTAAGCGAAAAAGACATCAAAACCCTAATAAAAGAGTTTCAATCCCCATTGGGGTTCTTCGAAATTCATACCGTATCACATACGAGGATACAACCTTTTGTTTCAATCCCCATTGGGGTTCTTCGAAATCCGCCATCCTCCCCGTCAACAAAACAAAGAGGCAGTTTCAATCCCCATTGGGGTTCTTCGAAATCGAGTCGCTACTATCCAGCGACGCAACAAAAGAGCGAGTTTCAATCCCCATTGGGGTTCTTCGAAATCTCTCTGGCTTGTCAAGCCCCATGCTAAAGTGCGGAGTTTCAATCCCCATTGGGGTTCTTCGAAATTCTTTGAAGTGGAGCGATGAGCCTGTGAGCATAGAGGGTTTCAATCCCCATTGGGGTTCTTCGAAATACAGTAAGGCTCACCGTGTCGAATTTAACGCCGTGTTTCAATCCCCATTGGGGTTCTTCGAAATTTCATGTTTACGAGAAAGTTTTTGCCGCCAGCTAGAAGTTTCAATCCCCATTGGGGTTCTTCGAAATCTTATCGGGCTATGCTATCCCTCCGGGCTGACGGGGGTTTCAATCCCCATTGGGGTTCTTCGAAATTTTGGCCGTATTGATGAAGCGTGAGACCCTTAAATTGTTTCAATCCCCATTGGGGTTCTTCGAAATCACGAACCCAATGATAAGAAGTAGAACTACCAACAAGAGTTTCAATCCCCATTGGGGTTCTTCGAAATGTATCAGAGTCAAGCGTCGAATATTCAGACTTTTGTTTCAATCCCCATTGGGGTTCTTCGAAATTTCTATCGAGTTTCGGGCTTTCACATCGTGCCCGAGTTTCAATCCCCATTGGGGTTCTTCGAAATAGACGGTAGCGGCTTATCACCATTCAAGATAGAGGGTTTCAATCCCCATTGGGGTTCTTCGAAATTTTTGTTTTCTTTATTGTTTAACTCTTTGAAGAGGTTTCAATCCCCATTGGGGTTCTTCGAAATTTGATGTCTCCTCTATGGAAATTCTACACATCTCGAGTTTCAATCCCCATTGGGGTTCTTCGAAATGTAAGGGGTAGAGGTGGCAGCAGCAGAATATGATAGTTTCAATCCCCATTGGGGTTCTTCGAAATGAAATTTAACAACAGAGTCTGTAGTTCCGATGTGGGTTTCAATCCCCATTGGGGTTCTTCGAAATAGAGAGGGTGGCGATGAGCGGCAAGATAGTGAAAGGTTTCAATCCCCATTGGGGTTCTTCGAAATGTAATACTCCACGCCGTCCGTGCTTGCCGTATCGGGTTTCAATCCCCATTGGGGTTCTTCGAAATAAAATTTTTTGGACGAAAAGGGCTTTTTTGGCTTTTGTTTCAATCCCCATTGGGGTTCTTCGAAATCTGGTCAGAGCGCCTCAAGATAGTCCAAATCGAAAAGTTTCAATCCCCATTGGGGTTCTTCGAAATATCATATCTTCTTTTTGAGATTGAACTTCTTGTGAGTTTCAATCCCCATTGGGGTTCTTCGAAATAGCCCAAAAACGGGCTTTCGATGGAGTCAATCCAAAGTTTCAATCCCCATTGGGGTTCTTCGAAATCATCTAGAGCAGATGAGCAAGCAAGAGGCTACGAAAGGTTTCAATCCCCATTGGGGTTCTTCGAAATAAAAAGGATATTGGATTTATTGTAGCTCTAACTAGTTTCAATCCCCATTGGGGTTCTTCGAAATATTTTGCCGGAGATAGGGGCGGAAAACTGCAAAAAGTTTGGTGGCAAGCTACGTTTCAATCCCCATTGGGGTTCTTCGAAATTTTTGATATTTTTGATGATTTCCGGGCTTATAATGGTTTCAATCCCCATTGGGGTTCTTCGAAATGCAACTAGAGATGCTCAAAAAAATATATGAAGCAAGTTTCAATCCCCATTGGGGTTCTTCGAAATATACATCTTAGTCTCAAGCTCGCTTGGTAGGCTCTGTTTCAATCCCCATTGGGGTTCTTCGAAATTTCACTTGGTGTCACGCTTGCCTTTAAATCAAAAGTTTCAATCCCCATTGGGGTTCTTCGAAATACTAACAAAACATCCATAAAACAAAGCTTGCAATGCGATTTGACAAAACAGATACAGATTAAAAGAGCCTTATTAAGCACTGGTTCTTTTGATACACACACGACGATACCGCAAGAGTCGGGCTATGTATAAATCTTAAAAACGGCTTTATCTTCGTAACCTGCAAAACCTATCCGATGCCAAACGGCTCATATTCGCTTGTTTCACAAATGCATTTTTTGAGCCTGTTTGCCTCTCTGCGGATGATTTGCCGCCATGTGAGCAGTTGTCCGCCCGTGCCTGCTACTTCTATCTGCTCCGTCATTTTGGCGATAAATTTTAGTTCTATTTTTTTGACTGCCTCTTTGGCAAACCGTAGTCTTCCGCTATCGCTCTCAAAGTCTTTTGCGGTTATCTCGTCACGGTTTAGCATCGTAAAAATCATATTGTCGCCGATGATTGGCTTGAATATTTCGGCAAGGTCGAGATGGAGGCTGAGGCTTTTGTAGTTTGGCTCGTGCAGGTAGCCGATGCGAGGGTCTAGTTCGGTTTTGTAGATTTCGCTTAGGCAAATATTGTAAATACGGGTGTTAAAGTAGCTGATGAGGGCATTTATTTTGTCAGCCGGAGGGCGTTTGCTTCGCTCTGTGAATTTAAAGCTTTTTTGGTTTTTGATGATTTGGTTCCACCCCTCGTAGTACGCCCTCTTAAAACTCCCCTCAACGCCCATCAAAACATCTATACTTTTCGCAGAGTCCACACTAGCCTCCAGCACTGAGAGCTCAAGCGGCGTCTTTGCATTGTATTTTTTGAGATTTTTGACCCCTGCCCTGATATGCCCTTTTGTAATTTGCTTGGCGATATAGAGTCTGTGTTTTGCGTCATCAAAGGCACGAAGTTGTTGGAGTAGGACAAAGCCGCTTTTATTGACGGCGTTTGGCGTGTTCGGGTAGATGTTACCCCTGTGCGTTCCCGTATGCGTAAAGAGATGCACAAGGATATTATTGTCCGCCAAAAAGCATAGAGTATTCGTATCGGTCTCGATGTTTGCCGTGATATACAGCTCATCTATGGCGTTTATCGGTAGGGCTTTTGGCACTCCGGACTCCATACCCTCCTCATTTGTAGCCGTAAAGACTATGTTGTTATCTCGCCTGTATAGTTTGCCCCGCCCCGTGAGGAAATGTACTCTATCGGTCTTTTGCACTGCCCTACTCCGTAAAAATTGAATCTAGCTTGTCTATGCCAACAACCGTGCGCTTTGAGTGGCTTAGCTTTGCAAACTCGTAAAATATTATGCTATCTAGTTCCTTATCGGCGTGTTTGCCCACCTCGGCTTTTAGCTTTTTGAGGTCGGAGGCTTTTATCTCGCCCTCGTAGACGCTATATTGCACCCTTGGCAGATATTTTTCTATGGTTTTGCGTATTCGCCTTGAGTTGTCCCGCTCTTTTAGTTCCCTGCCTGCTATGTCGTACACCAGTATCAGATACATTTTTACCCCTCGCAATAGCTCTTGTAGGCGCACCCTTTGCACCACTTTGTCTTCTCGTAAGGCGGCGGTGAGGGAGTCTGCACGAAACGCACCAGTTCGGCTAGCATCGTCTCCAGCTCCTCAAATACCTCATCACTCCCCTCTACGAATATCACCGTCTTGCCGGATATGACTTTGCCGTCAATCTTTTTGAGCTTTAGCCCCGTCCTTAGTAGATACATATAAAACAGCAGTTGCGCCTTTGCCGCCTCCGGATTGCTCATCGTCTTTTTGTGCTCGGTAATTAGGTAGTGCCCACCACGCTTTTCTAGCTTATCAAAATGCAGATGCGAAAAAGGAAAATCCTGCCCTTTGTCCCGTATATCCGCAAGCACCCGCCCCATCGTGATAGCATCATCCGACTGGTCGGCGTGTATGTGCCTAGCGTAGAGCCACGCCTCACGGCGACAAGTGGCGTAGTAGTTGATGAGGGTTCCGGTGATGTCGTCAATGGTGAACATCGAGCAGCTCGTCAAGTGTCGGCAGGACATTTCTATCTTTTAGCTCCACCTCTAGCCCCAGTCTGTCTAGCAAAATACCTAGCTTGACTAACGACAAACCGATTTTACCGCCGTTTTCAAAACCGCTAAGCGTAGCTCTACTGATTTTTGCATAGTCGCATAGCTCTTGCTGGGTTAGCCCCATCTCCTTGCGCCTTTTGGCTACCCGTGAGCCTATCTCATAAATCTCCAAAATCAACCTCTTTTTTGCTTTTTCCATCCAGTCCATCCATCCAAGAAGCTATCATCATCGTGCCTATCTTCTCAAAATGTGGGTTTTGCGCCGTGTACTCCTGTAACCGTACAATACCGTCTTTGATAGCCTCTGCGCACTCATCATAAACTGCGGTTGCTTTGGCGGTGGGTAGATTGCAGTAGATGCGACCGAACTCCACAAGCGTTTTTTTCTCCCACCATATCTTTTTGCCTTGCAATGTAAGCGCTGGCTTATCCTTTGGCAGATATGCCGTCGTAGTCACTATGTCATAAGCCGGAGATATGACGGCATCGCCCACCCCCTCAAAATACAAAATACCGAAGTTTTTGAGATGGGCATCGCCGTTTCGCATAATAAACGAAAGTACGACTGAGCGATAGAGCTGATCCATGGAATACTCAAGGTTTTTTGGCGCTACAAATGTCTTTATCGTCTTGGCTAACTGTTCGTAGCTACCGCTATATTTTTCGCTTTTGTTTTTGCCCTGCAAGACGCACGCCTCCTCAAAACCTATGCGCTTACCGTCTTTTTCATCATTTGTAAATCTCTCGACAATTAGCAGTTTTTTGTTCTCAGAGAGATAGAGGCTTGGAGTGATAAGCCCCGCACTCCTTGCGGTTTGCATACAAAAATACTCGTTTTCACAAAGATAAGGGAACTCTTCACCGTAGCTTTTGACTATGTACTCTTTAGTATCTAGCTTTATTTTGTCCTTTAGCGTAGCCAAAACCTTCGGCTGCACGCCGGATACGGCAGAGCGAGACAAAAAGGTATGGAGTAGCTCCGTAAAAATATCCGCCTTGGAACCCAGTAGCTCGTCTAGCGAATAATCTTTTTTTATCTCTTCGATTTTTGTACCGTTTGCGGCTTTGTAGGTCAACCTACCGTCTATATTTGGAGCCAACGCCTCAAAAAGCGTCAAGTCATCTAGCCGCTCGACATCTTTTTTCAAAAGCTCTTTTAGGACTTCAAAGAGATACCCCTCGGGCATATTCATATCAAATATCGGATGCAAGGAGTTTTTTGGGTAGATATAGCTTTTGTTTCGCACCGGCATAGTGAGAGATATAAAGCTATCCGGATTTTGAGACAAATATGTAAAGCAGTAGTCCCTACCCTCAAGCGACAACGCCCCTGCAAGCGAACCGTTTGTATATGCTTCCATCACCTGCCCCTCTTTATGTATCTATATAGTTTACATTATTGCATAAAAAAGATATTTTGTAAAGTAATGGGATACAAAATTAGTCGAAACATGCAAAGCTCTCAGTAAGACCAATATTTTATTAAAAACAACCATTAACATCTTTTATTATGCAAAAAATGAATCTTTATCGATCTCTATCAAAAGCCCTCTGTCTTGACAATAATCCAACCTAGCAACAATATTTTTATCATCAAAGTACGCCAGTCCATTGCCAAGCAGAAACTTATAAAATTTGCTAGATACGGGTATAAGTAGTTTTTCCGCATCTAAGTATTTTCTATCCACTTTATTTTGCTTAAATTCATCGACTAGTCTATATGGTAGGACTTGTACACCATCAAACTGCCTTTCAAACTTCTCTTCATTTTCCTCATAAGCCTTAAATGGAAATAATGAATCCATCATTTCAGAAAAAGCAATGTTTAAATTGTCATCTATCTCAAATGGCATATATATCATGTCAAGCATACTTTGAATTTTGGATTCATCAAGCAGTTGTTCATCAATAGCGCAAAGCTCAATAAATGTCTTTTCTAGTATCTGCTTATCGTATATTTTTTCAAATCTTTTTTCAATACTATTGGCAACATAGCAATTGGGTGGTAAATTTTCACTAAATGAGCGCTTTCTAAAAACTCTTCCAAACCTTTGCAAAAGAGAATCAAGCGGAGCAAGTTCTGTTATTATTGCATCGTAGTCAATGTCCAAACTCACCTCTATAGCTTGTGTGCCTATTAATAGTTTTGGTTTTTTGTTGGAATACAATATTTGTTCTTTGCTCGTCCTATCTCTTGCATTAAACCTACTATGCAAAAGTAGCTTATCCTCAAACTCTATTTTTTGGTAAATCTCTTGCGCTTTTGCCACTGTATTGCAAACAACAATAAGACTCTTCCCTTCGCTTAACAGTTGGCTTGCAAAATTTATTTGGGCTTCAATATTGCCTTCCAAGATTTTAATTTTGTGCCTAATAAGATTTTTTAGTAAATCATCATCTGCCCTTACAGTAGTTGCTATACCCAATATCTCAGCCATCATTTTTTGTAAAAAACTAGGCATTGTTGCGGTCATTATGAAAATTTTAACCTTCAGGTGTATTTGTAGCCATCTTAAAAAAAATAATATTCTCTGAAAGATTTCTTTGTCATAAATATGAATTTCGTCAAACACAAGACAGCTATTGGATAGCTCGGTTAAGCCTTTCTCAAAGCCCTTAACCCCAAAAGCCCATTTTAAAACCTGATACGGGGTTGTAATTTTAAAAGGTCTGTTAATCTTTTTATGTGTATCTATTAAATCAGATAAAGTCTGCCCATCTTTTTTTTCATATTTTTCATCTATAAAAAATTTTGCTTTTCCATGCAAAAGACCGACTAGTTCATCGGATTCAAAATTGTTTATCATTCTGGTTGTCATGGCATTTATTGAGGCAGTAAACGGAAGTATATAAAAAACCCTTGATTGTTCTTTTTGAAGCTGACTTTTTATCCAACCGATAGCAGATTCTGTTTTTCCACTACCAGTAGGGGCTATTAACAATACATCTTCACTACTATCCCAACATTTTATTTGATGTGTTTTTGGCATAAATTTTTTCAAAAAATCAAAATTTGAATTTTCCAGAATAGCTATTTTATTGATACCGGCAGAGGCATTATGGTCACAAATGGATAGAGTTGCCGATAAAAAAATATTTTTAAATTTTGTCTGTTCGTCGATATTTGGCTCATCCTTTATCCATTCTTTTATTAGATTTGGAAGCGGATTTATAGACTCTACGGAACCAAAATTTATTCCATAGTTAGACAAAAATAACTTAATCCAGTTAAAATTCAAGCTTTTAAACTCATTTTCAAAAAACAAATCTTCTTTTATATTTATTTCTTCACCGTTATCAAAATCTTTTTTTGCAACTTCCGACTGTTTGTATCTTTTTTTTAGCTCTAAAAAATCTTTATGATGTGCCAATATCGCATTTGCTATCAATATTTTTTGTTCTTCTTGTAGTGGCATGTTCAAAAACACGCCACAGCTGATCCACTCGTGCCTAAAAGGATATGATTTACGCTCACAGACCATTAACTCTTGAAAGCCGCTTGTGCATTTGCCTAAGTCATGAAATATAATTGCAAGTCTCAAAAGCCCCCAAAAATCATTTATATTTGAAGTTTTCGGCAAAAATGGAAACGCAATCTTTAAAGACTCAAAAACCTTGAGCATGTCATCTACATGTTCTTTGAGTGTAACTTCTTTATCGTTTCCACAAAATCTTTTGGCGAGCATTAAAACATTCTAAGCAAGATATGCGTTTGAAGCTCTTTGTCAAAAAAACCACCCTCGTTAACCATCGGCATAGTTTTTTTGTATTGCCAATTTGACATATTAAATTTGTCCATTTTATTTTGAGGAGTTTCTAAAAAAACACCCTTCGCATCCTGAATGCAAAAAGGCCGAATATCAATCGGTTGTCTAGTGTTGCTTGAATAATCAAAGCTTTTTGGGGCAAGCACATATTCACCTGCAATGTTAATATTTTTAGTCTCCATTGCACAACCTTGAAGCATAATACCATCGCTCTCTTCGGCATCTATGCAGTCTACACTTTCAACTTTTGCAAAATCACCACTTCTTCCAAGTAGAAGCTGGTGAAGTGGTGATTTAAAAGATTGAGCTATCTCCTCATTGTCAAGATATAAGCTTAGATAGCACCCAAAAAGTATTTCTCGCCTAAAGGCATCAGAGTTTGGAAAAAGGTTCTTTTGTAATAGATAATTACCTTTACCCTTATACTCAAATCCTATTTTTCCACTCTCTTCTCTTTTTATTTTATAAATCGTTTCAATATCCCAAAAGGCAGTCTCATATTTAAAAGCATAAGAAAACTTCAAGTTTTTAAAATCATAACTACCATATGCAGAGGCAATAAGCCCCTGAATTGTCGTATATGGAATCGATTTTAAGCTAGGCTGATGGTTTACCATCACATTTGGATATCTAAAACTAGCGGTTTGCGCACTTATTAGTACCCTCCACAGTCTCATTAGCTATCCATTTCCATAATAATTTTTTCAATATTTTCAACTACAAATTTATCAATAGCTTCATTGATACTTCCAAAATTTATCTTAGAGGTAAGCTCGTCGTCGCTAATATAATTTTTTAGCGCCTCAAAACTAAAGCTATCCATAAAGCCACTTGCCTTGCCTATATAAATACCGCTTCTAAAATAATCTTTATTGTCTTTTATTACTTCAGCCAAAGCTATTTCCGAGATTGTTGCCTTCCCATCGTCGTTTATGGCTATATTATCAAACGGATTGTTGCCACCTTTTAGTATTGACAATACAATAAAATCAGGTTTAACACTGTTATAGTTTGTAGTTCTTTTTGCGCCACCGCTTATTGTTTTTAGGGCTTGAAGTGCTTCTATAATTCTTTTGATTCTCTTATTGCTAGCCAATCGTACTCTTTGTATATCCTTGTGGATTAGGTCATCTACAGGTTTATTATTGTCGTCCTTAACTAATTCATCAAATGTCTCTTTTGAAATATTTTGATAGCCTGATCGTGAAACGCTAGTAAAAGTGCCAACCTGATCCAAGTCAATAGAAAAAAGCCCTTTCATGACGGCAGAATAAGATTGCTTACCGTATGGTGCAGGATTGTCTCCATCTTGATGCTGCCTCCCCATAATTGCGAATTCCTCTAAAGGTTTTGTTGGTATCACAGATACTAAAACGGAATTTTTTAACGGGCTAACCCTTGTAAATGTATCACTTGCAGCACGCATATATCCAAAAACATCATCATCTTCATAAGTATCCGGTCTAGCTGATGTATAGTAAACTTTCCCATCTTTCGTAATAGGACTTAAATTCCACCCCAACATAGCGCACGACTCCCTCCACCAATATCTCCAAGCCTGCCCAGAAATAAATGGATACGATTCTCGCCCTTTTTTTATTAGTTTAACAGCTGTAGCGTTTTCAGACAAACTACTTTTTTCGACACCCATATTATTCAAGGCCGCACCATCCACATCAATCAAAACAGCGCCTTGCACAAAGTAATTTTTTATTTCACTCATTGTCATCTCCTTCTATTGCTTCTAATACCATATCTTCACCTACCAATTTATCGGCTAGCACCTCATACATTGCAATAATTAAAATATCTCTCGTTTCAATAAAATTTTCATTTTTTGGAAAAATTTTCAATACAAAATCATCAACACTAAATAGCTTCTCTTTTTTTGTATCAAAGTATTTTTTCATAGCTTTGATAAGTATCATTCGTAAAGACTGTGGATTTCTGCACCTTCCTATGTCTCCAAGAATTTTTTTGCCATCATCTAGCTCACCCACCCTACTAGCTAAACTTTTTATAAAATCAAGCCGTTCTCTATTCATTTTTAAAACCTCCGTTAAATATCTCACAGCCAAAGCCCAATATGCCTTCGCCAGCAATCTTGCTTCTTCCTTGTTTGCGCATTGCCGAATATCCTCCTTAATAAATTTGCAAAAATCGAATAGCAAACTTTTATCATTAACAAACTTTTCAATTACTGTGTTCTTTTCAATTTTTTTAGCTTCATCAAATTTAATTTCTTCAAAAGACTCTTTTTTGCCTTTCTTTATTTTTTTAACAAGTTGCCCGCCTTCAGCTTTAACATACTTAAAGCTTCTAAAAACAATTGAATTCCATATTTTTTTTATACTAGGACGAAGTTCTGCTGAAAAACTTTTAGGGGATATAAATTTTAGCTTTTCATTTTCAATAACTTTGATTTCCATTTCTGGTGACATACAATAATTATTGAAAAAATAAAAGCAAATATCATTGTTTACATCTATATCTTCCACGCCAAGTTCTTCCAAGAAACAAAATATAAAATTTTCTTGATTGCTTTCTTTGGCCAAAATTAGACTTTTGTCTGCTTTTGTTGGGCTTGCATACAGCCTATTGACTTCTTTTTTATTTTTAGATTGCCAATAGTTCATAACACTATTTTCGCCCGTGACAAAACATAAATATGCACCGCTTTTTTGTAATGCCTGAATATTAAATGGCAAAAAAAATAAAAACAAATAGCAACGATTACATAAATGAAAAAAACCGTTAAAGGAGCCTAAATAGTTAATATTTGTTTCCGAGAAACCAAGAGGATATATGGTTCTTTGCCCTGCCCCAACAACATGTCTATTGCCGCAGATAAAGCATTTTTCTTCATTTTCACTTTCTTGTGTAAAACTTTCGCACATAAAATTAAGTAGTTTTGTCTTTGAGACTTCTTCTGTGGTTTTAAAGTAGATATAATGATGATCAAAGATAGAGCAGAGTTTATTTCTATCCCATTTATTGAAATAAAAATCAATAGCTCTCTTTAAAACTTCTTCAATTTCATAGTAACTTTCACAATGCTCTTTCTTTGCAAAAGATATAAATCCTCTTCGTCCTGTCTCAATAAACGGATCATTAACTGGTTTTGAAAAATCAAACATCAACTTTCGCTCCTCCCCTTCGTGCTACATTCTCACTCACATTTACCCATCCGCACCCCTGCATGATCTTTGAGCCTAATCCTGTGTCGAGTATGAGATTTAGCATTTTGGCATTTGCTTCTATGCTGTAGCTTGCTCTATGTGTCACAAGTAGTGTTTTGCCGTAAAACATCCTTGTCGGCAATTCTTCTTGTGAATCAACCTTGATTTGTAGCGAGCCTGTGTATGGCTCATTAAGCAGTGTTTCGTATTTTTGTTTTATGTTGTTTGTCAAGATAGATGCAAATTTCTCGTCATTCGGCCTTAAGTAGTTTCTTTTGCCGTTTATTTTGTCATATACGCATACAAGCCCGGAAACCATTATGAATGTAGTCTCATCCGGCACAGTGGTGTTGTGTATTTCGACAAATGAATTTGATATATGCACCGCCCCTATGCGAAACTCATCTTTCAAAATAGCTTTGGCTATGCGCCCTTCATAGTTTTTATCAAGAGAAGAAAAAAATACAAATATAGCATTGTCCTTGTAATATGTCCAAAACACCGTTTTTTTGAATTTTTTGTTTTCTTTTGCCCCGTGCCCATCGTGCTCAGACGATGGTAGATGCTTGTATAATGCCGCCTGCATAAGCTCATTAAGAGAGTCTTGTATCAGCAGATTTGGCGTCGTGACGCATAGTTTTGCGGTTAGCAAGATAACTTCTCCTAATTTTTATGATTATTTTATTTAGCCACAAAATTGCTTACTATTTGAGGTAGCACCCAATCCACGCTATGCCTTTGATGAAGTCTCCGACTTTTGGCGCATACCCTTGCATGGTAAGTTTAGAGACAAATAGCGGTATTTCAAGCTCTCTATCGCCGTCCGTACTGCTAACACGCACAACTATTTGCCAAAAGTTACAGCCAAAGATATATGCATATTCAGGCTCCATAACTTCCAAAATCTCACCACTATAGCTAGACTCATCTGCGTATTTATCATGCGGCATAAGCATCGAAAGCTTAGAGAGGTCAAAAATGACAGGTTCCAAATCCTCTTTTGTCTGCGGCTCCCACTCAAGTAGCGCCGCCTCCAAATCTTTTTCGGCATCAAGTGAGCCGTATTTTTCAACCCATGCCATAGTAGCTCTATGCTTTCGTATGCCCTGTTCATCATCTATTGCGAAGCTATCGCCCTCAGTCGAAACAATAGAAAAAGCAAGTGCAAAAATATGAAACTCATAGCTCCCACCGACTTCATATTTGCCCCTATTAGCACAAAAGTCGGTATCAAAAGCGCACACGCTAAACGGCAAAAAGTCTGTTTGTAGCCAAAGTCTAGCCTCAAGAGAATTTGGAAATAGTTCAATTAGATTTACTTTTGCGAATATGGCGGAGTTGACAGAAAACTTTGGAAACATACTAATTAGCGTTAGATTGTCGCTATCACCGCCAAAATCTCTTGATTTCGCAAGAACTACATTTACCCCATGTCCGTCGCCGTCGCTGCAATCGGTATGCATCAGGCATGCCGCCAATTCACCCTCAGGCGTATTTGCGGCATCCTCTTTTGTTTCATTAATAATGACTTCACCATTTTTTACGGCAAAATTAATTGCCGTGCCGATAAACTCTTCGACATTATCATTAAACACCGCCCACTTATCTCCATGCCCACCGTCTTCCTCAAGCTTTTTTGCAGTTTTTAGCAACTTTTGCGGCATCACCTTGGCTCCCGTTTTAAAAAAATTAATCACAGTATATCTGACCCTTTAGACAGCGTCGTGTCTGGTTTTTATTTTTTTGTTGTTAAAATGAAAAAACGGAGCAAAAAATGGCAACTAAACAAAGTTATGACATGGCATTATCAAGGCTAATCATAATTATCCAAAAGCTATACGAGGGTGAAAGTGTTAGCGTATCTGGGTTGGCTGGGGAGTTTGGCAAGAGGACGGTATTTTTGAGCCAAATAGCGAGCTTTTTGAGATTAGGCTACTCGTGCGTCCCGCTATCGCAAAGTACTTTGAGCGTAGACCGATGTCTACGACACAAAAAGTAATCACAACACGCCCAAGCGGCGATGTAGAAATGTCCGTGTTAGCTTCCAGCGAAAAAGAGGAGTTATTTGAGATCAAAAAATGGATACCGGATATTGCGGTCATAAGCCCAAAATCGCTCGCTTTGCAAATGAAAAATATATCCACTGAGTTTTTGAATAATCAGTTAAATGTAATATTAAGCTAATTAAAAACTAAATGTTTCGTTAATCACTCTTTTAGCGCTATTGCATCATTAGTAAGTATTATTTGAGCACCGTCTATCAGCGTAGTAAGCGCGGCTTTATAAGTTTTTTTGCTTAGTCCGAATACTTTTTTTATATCCTCGGCGTCGCTTTTGTAGGTGAAGTCGATTTTGCCGCCGTTTTTGGTTAGCACTTCTAGCACCCGCTCGCTCGCTTCGTCTTTTCTTTTTGCGCCTATCGGTCTTAGCGTGATGTCTAGTTTGCCGTCTTCTCGGATTAGCTTGATGAAACCTTTTTTTGCGTCGCCTACTTCTATATCCTCAAATATCTCGTTGTGAAATATCATACCCTCATACGAATTATTGACGATGACTTTGTAGCCCATCGGGGTACGGGCAAGTACAAGTAGTTCTGCCTCATCTTTTACTTTTAATGCGCTTACATCTTTTGAGAGATAACGAATTATCCGCTCATCGCCTGTGAGCCTATCGGTCTGAGCGTCGTATATGACCCGCAGTATTCGCCACTGCCCTACTTTAAAGGGTGTTTTTTGGTTTCTTTTTGGCACAAAGAGGTCTTTTGGTAGACCCCAATCTACGAAAGCGCCGAAAGACTCGACCGCCACAACCTCAAAAAACCCAAACTCATCCACCATCGCCACGGGGCGCTCTGAGAGAGCCACGAGCCTATCCTCGGAGTCGGTCGTGACAAATACGGCTAGTTCGTCGCCGACTTGCATACTAGGTGTTGTATAGCGGTTGGGAAGAAGTATCGCCTCTCCGTCACCTGCTACTAGAAAAATGCCTGGAGGGGTAATCCTATCAATTTTGAGCGTATTGATTACGCCCAGCTGTATTCGTTCATCCATCGGCATTCATCTGCGCAATAAGCTCATTTAGCGCCTCTTCGGCTTTGTCGTTTTCCACTTGGCAAGTTCCTGCCGCCTCATGTCCACCGCCACCGTGCCTTAGCATTAGTTCGCCGACCGTTGTTTTGCTTGAACGGTCAAATATAGATTTGCCTACCGCAAAAACCGTGTTTTGTTGTTTTACGCCCCAAATGATATGTATAGAGACATTACACTCCGGATACATCGCATATATCGTAAATCTGTTTGTCGGATAGATAGTCTCTTCATTCCTAAGATCAAGCACTACGACATTGCCGTGCACGGTAGCGCATCTTTTGATTTGCTCTTTTGCATCGGCAGCGTATTTATTGTATAGCTCTACTCTCTCTTGCACATCCGGCAATGTAAATATCTCTTCTATCGTATGGTTTTTGCAATACTCTATTAAGTCCATCATCAGCTGATAGTTACTTATTCTAAACTCCCGAAATCTTCCAAGCCCTGTTCTGGCGTCCATCAAAAAGCTTAGAAACTCCCACCCCTGAGGCTCTAGCACATCTTCCATCAAAAACTGCGCCGCATCCGCCTTATCGACAGCTTGCATCATAGGCTCAAACCTAGCAGGAAATTTCTCATAACCGCCGTAATACTCAAATACGACTCTAGCGGCGCTTGGAGCCGTAGGAATAATGATGTGGTTCTCTTTTTTTTCGTTTCGGATAGTCTCTGAGAGGTGGTGGTCAAAGGCAAGATATACGCCCTCTACAAAAGGTAAATTCGTCGTAATATCGTTTGGACCTATCTCTATCTTGCCGTCTTGCATATCTTTTGGGTGCACAAACGCAATGTCGCCAATAATGTCCAAATGCTTTAACAACACCGCGCACACCAAGCCATCCATGTCGCTTCTGGTGACCAGTCTATATTTTATTTCGCTCATCAATTCCCCTTTTTTGGCTATTTAATGGGTTTATATTAGCAAAATTTTTTATAACTCGCTAAATCTATTGGTTATTTTTGAGATAAACCACCCAAAATTTCTCGCTGTTGTCCGTATATGCAAAAATTGACGGCAAATATGACGCATCTGTTTTAGAGCTACTTGGCGTTAGTGTATCATCCTCAAGCGCCCCAAGTAGCATATCTTTCCAATCTATAACAGAGTTGCTATACTCCTTTAGTAGCCCTGTTGCTGCAATGACTGAAGTCATGTGCGTATTTTTGGAGCGCAACATCTCCAACTTGTCTGCATCTGAGAATGGATCAAAAATAGAGGCAAACAACTCGTTAAACTCTACTATACGGTCGCCTTCATCAATGACAAAAGCAGGAAGAGGGTTTAACTCTATTAGGTGTTTCAGGTTTAGCTTTATCGCCTTATCGACGCTCGCTCTCATCTCTTTTGCTCTTAGCCTATCAAGCTCTCTTTCTTGGAGAACCAAATCGGTTATATCTTTTCTAATTCCGATAAATTCGACTATCTCGTTATTTTCATCTATTATCGGAACTACCGTAGCCTCGACCCAATAACTCTCTCCGTTTTTGGCTCTGTTTTCAACAAGTCCGCTCCAGACTTCACCGGACAAAATAGCGCTCCACATCTCACCAAAAACCTCGCTTGTCATATTTGGATGCCTTACGATATTATGAGGCGCTCCTATCAGCTCCTCTCTCTCAAATCCGGATGTGCGGCAAAACTCGTCGTTCACAAATGTAATAATGCCCTCTTTGTCCGCTATCGAAACTATAGAGCTGGCGTCTACGGCTTTTTTGTACTCCGATAACAGCTTCTCATTTTTTTTCACCTCTCGCCTCATATCTATGTAAGCGCATATCTCTCGTAGTGCGGTAAACATTTTTTTAAACTCTACAGGTTTTGTCAAAAACTTATTAATCCCGCTATCGATAGCCTCCATGAAAAAACTGGCGTCACTATAGGCGGTAGTCACTATGATTTGCGTATCCGGAGCTATCTCTTTTACGACTCTTGCAAGCTCTAGACCTGTCATTTTGGGCATCATAATATCTGTGATAATGATTTCAGGCTTCTCTTTCCTGAAGATTTCCAACGCCTCTGCGCCGTCACCCGCCGCAAATACATTTTCAAATTTTGCGTTCAAAACTTTAACAAGTCCGTTTCGTATAAGTTCGTCATCTTCAGCATAAAGTATCGAGTATTTTAGTTTTTCTACCGCTTGATTAGCAAAATCTTCCATCTTTCAAAATCCGTTTACTTGGTGTATGTAGTTGTAAAATATTATTTTAGCTTGAATATCACATCTTTAAGAAACTTTTTTATTGTAATATAGCTGTCATAAACTATAACTAAACAAAACTGTCATAAACTTATCAAAATAAGTAAAAAATATAAACAAAGAGATTAACTTGCCAGGATATACAGTAATCGGCACGCTTAAAAGCCATGGCTCCATACTAGATATAAAAACTTTAGATAAAGAAATAGCGATTTTTGACTCTGCATATTGCCTGCTCAGAGCCGACAAAACAACGCTAAGACCGACTGCAAAAGGAGTTATCCAAAAAGGTGCGGAGCCTATGTATGCCTACTCAAAATCTGCGGCAATATTCAAAAATGCGGATATGCTAATGAGCGTAAGCGGCGGTTCAAAAGCTTATATGCTCTCAATGAAAGACGGGGCGTTATCCAAAAAAGGGGTATTTGAATATTTCAGAGGCGCTCTAATGGTAAGCGCTTTTTCGAGCAGGGGCGAACTTTGTATGTGCGGAAGCGAAAGCGGCGAACTGGCTCTGTTTGACGCAAAACGATTAATACCGATGGGCTCTTTTGACAAACAGGGTGATTATGTATCGCAAATATCTTTTTGCGACAAAGATAGATTTTGCGCCGTCTCATATTACGATAAAAAGACGATAATCTACGACATATTGGAAATGTGTATAGCCTGTGTATTTACAAGTGAGGCGATTATCGAAAAGGCCGTATTTGCAAAAAAAATAGGGGCTTTCGTCGGCGTCTCCAGAAGCGGAACGCTGGAAGCCGTATGCGCTACGCGTAAAAAAACTATTTTTTCCAACAAACCGGCTGATTTTTGGGCTACCGATATAGCGCTTTTGGGAGAGAATACAATAGCCATATCAAGCAGAGAGGGGCGGCTCTTTTTCTTTGATCTGGAAGAGCAAGAGCTACTCAAAGAGATACGCCCGATGGAAAATATCGGTATTTCAAAACTGCATGTAAGCGACGGTAGGCTCTTTGTAGGTTTTTGTACCGGCGATGTTTTTGCAATCGATATAGATGCGCACAAAGACGAGTTTGTATCATACGCAAAACTAGGGGATTTTATCGCATCAGAAGCGTTATGTGAGAAAAATTTCTTTTTGGCTTTTGACTCCGAATACAAAACATCACTCAAAAAAGCCTGGGAAACAAAAAAAAATGAGATAGCCTATCTTCTCGTAAAACAAAAACATCAAGACGCTTTTATTATCTCAAAGCCGTTTTTGCGCATCAAATCAATACGAGAAGAGTTTGAGTCGATACTTTCGCAAATAGTCGGAGTGGCAGAGTTCTTTGACGCATTAGAGGCAAACAAATATGCCGAGGCATACAAAATAGCCTCCCAATCCGAGATTATAAGAAAACTTGACGCCTACCAAAAACTGGAAAATATCTTTGAAGAGAGCCTCAAAAGAGCGGTAGGAATGTTAGAAGAGGATGAGATACAAAATAAAACAGCCGTGCTGACGCTACTCAAACCTTTTGCGGCGGTACCGTCAAAAAAAGCAACAGTTGTTGACCTCATAAAAAACTGGGGTAAATATAAAGAGTCGCTTGCGTTTTTAAAAAACAGATCTTTTAAAGAGGTGTTTGCCTTTGCGGCAAGATACCCTTTTTTAAAGGAGACCGGCGTCTACAAAAAAACTGTTGCTTTAGGAGACGGGCTACTCCAAAAAATAACAGTGCTGGAAAATGACGGTGAATACCAAAAGCTTCTAGAGGTATCGAAACTACTTTTGGATTTTGAACCGTTCGCCACCGTCGCATCTTCAAAAGCGCAGGAGTATACGGCAAAAATAAAAGCTCTGGAGATGATAAATAGCTATAAAGAGCGCAAAGTATCACTAAAAAATATTGCGAATACAATAAATAAAAATGAAATTTTGGATGATTTTGATGCGCTTGATGCTTTTTTGCTGTTTTTGCAAGAGGAGATAATGGGTATGCACACCCAGTACGGTCATCTTCCGGTGGAGTTTTGGTCAAGAGCAAAAGAGTATGCGTATATCTCAAAGCTAAAAAACTTTACTTTGACGCTTCTAAGGGAGTCGTACATAGCAGAGCTAAAAATGATGGAGACGAGAGAGCCGCAAAATATAGACTGGGGTAGAAGCTTTGAGAAATTGGCAGCGTATTTTGAGATAGATGCAAAAACAGAGTCTTTTGCAAAAAATATGGGGGTAAAATTAACCGTCAAAGAGAGAGCAAAAGATATAAACATCGACATATTGCCAAGCAGCGTACTATTTTTAAAAACAAGTTGACTCTTAGCTATAATAATTGTAAAAAAGAAAGAGCATAAATGCACTCACATCTAGCAAGGCTTTTGAACGACTATAAGACGGCGGTCGACGCCACCACTATACTCTCTACAAGCGACTTGCGCGGCAATATTACATACGCAAATCAAAAATTTTGCGAAATCTCCGGCTACACTTTTGACGAATTAGTCGGCATGCCGCACAATATAGTAAGACACCCCGATGTACCAAAAGAGACATTTGTAAACCTTTGGGAAACCATAAAAAGCGGCGAAGTCTGGCATGGGGTCGTAAAAAATCTATCAAAAACAAAAGAGACATATATCGTAGATGCGACAATTATACCCGTCTATGGAGAGGGCGGAGAAATTGAGGAGTATGTAGGAATTCGCAGGGATATAACCGCAGATTACAACAACTCCGAAAATATCAAAAACGAGCTGGAGCTACAAAGACAAGAGATTAAAAACCTAACCATGATAGACAATGTTACCGGTCTACTCAATCAGCAAGCTTTTTGCAACTTTCTAAGCTCCCAGAGCAAAAATCTATCCCTTATCGCCTTTCGAGTCGACCACCTTTCAAATATCAAAGATGTGCTTGGGTATCCATTTGCCGATGCATATATGAGAGATTTTGCGCAAATGATAACGCAATATTTTGAGGGTTTTGCCAACAAGCTAGAGATTTATCGCATAGACTCGGATGATATATGCATAGTACTTGACGGAAATATGAAAAATATTTCAAAAACCGTTGAAGATTTGGTATCCATGAGCAAATTTTTCTATGCCACACATAACGACATATCAATCACATCACCAATTACGGCAGCCGCCTACACCGGACACCAAAATTTAAGACACAAAATCACCACCCTACTCTCTTACGCATTTGATAAGCATAGGGGTGAATACATCGTAGGAGACGATAGTACATCATGCTTTGTCGATGAATTGCCGGTAAATATCTTTTGGCTCGGCAAATACTCCGATGCAATCGCTTACGAGCAGATGATTCCATTTTTTCAGCCAATCTACAACAACAAAACAGGCACCATAGATAAGTACGAATGTCTGGCTAGAATAATGGATAACGGCAAAATAATCTCTCCGGATAAGTTTATAGATTTGGCGACAAAAGCGAAGCAGATACCTTTTTTGACAAAAGCGATAGTTAGAAAGGCGTTTGAGAAGTTCAAGTTATACCCCGAATATGAGTTTTCTATCAATGTTTCAGCTATGGATTTGCAAGATGAGTTTTTGCTAAAGCAGGTAGGATATTGGCAAGAGAAGATGCAGATAGACCCCACTAGAGTCGTCTTTGAGATATTGGAGTCGGAGGATATATATAGATACGGAATCCTCAAAAAATCAATCGCAAATATCAAAGAGATGGGGTATAAGATAGCTATCGACGATTTTGGCACAGGATACTCAAACTTTATATCTCTTTTCGAATACAAAGTAGACTATATAAAGATAGACGGCTCACTCATTAGAGGAATGGCAAATGACGATATGCAGGCGGAAATGGTTAGCAATCTAAACAAATTTATCCATATGTGCGGTGCACAGTCGATAGCCGAATTTGTAAGTGACGAAATGATACAGAGCATAGTCTCAGAGGTAGGTATAGACTACTCGCAAGGCTACCACTTCGGAGCCCCTACGGAGGAGATTTTAAGACAATAACGCTTTTTCAAGCTCAAGAGGCTCGTCTATCACTATATCGGCGCCGTTTTCTTCCAGCTCTGCCCTCTGTCTAAAACCCCAGCTCACGCCCACCGCATAAAAACCGCCGTTTTTAGCTGTCAATATATCGTTTTTTGTATCGCCGACTATCGCTATCTCGGATGGTTTTAGTTTGAGAATTTTTGCTATCTCAAGTGCGCTTGACGGGTCAGGCTTGATACTTTTGCCCTCTTGCTGTCCATATACCGCCTCAAATCGATGTTTAAAAAAATATTTTTGAATGCATCTTTGCGTCAGATACTCCGGCTTGTTTGAAAGCACCGCTAATTTGATATTTTTGGCGGCGAGCATATCAAGCATCTCGTCAATTCCCTCATAAACCACAGCCAGACCTTGCACCTGCTCATACACTTTTTTAAACTCTTCGACCATTTCGCTTATTAGTGTCGCATCACTGCATCCGCTAGCGTTTGCCAGTAGCGAGTATACACCCTGCCCTGCCAAATATCGATACTCCTCTTTTTGACGGAGCCCAAAACCGTAGGCGCCAAGCACTGTGTTTGCATAGTCTGTGACATCGCCTAGAGAGTCCAAAAGTGTGCCGTCAAGGTCAAATATAACGCCTTTTATCTGCATTTCATACCACTAGAGACTTTGCCCACTCTTCCATTTTCTGGTTGATTGCAGGCATAGGGGCTTCCAAAAAGCTGATTACAAAGTCGTTTTCTCTCTCGCAAATGCCGATTGAACGAGGTCTTGCGGCCAACATTTGCGGATTTGGGAGTTTTTGCCCAAAGCAAAACAAGACAAGTTTGGCATCCAATATATCAGGGGCTATCTCGCCACCGGGGAGTCCGCCCGTATGAGCAAAATGGTCAAATTCACCTATAAAAGCAGCGATACCATCCTCTTTGATTAGCGTCTTAAAATAAGAGGCTATCTGCTCTGCGCTTTTAAATTTGCATTCGTTTTTTTCTATTTCAATCGTAAAAATAGGGTATTTTTCCATAAAGGTAGTTTGCTTCATTTGCGCTACTCCTAAAATCTTGTAAATTTAAACGCCATAAAGCCCAGTATATCTTCAACCTCTCTGGAGACATTTTCTATTATCTCTTCTGTTTTGCCGCCGTAAATCTTGGACATTACCACGCCGTTGCTTACCGATACAACGCACTCGCCGCTGGATTTTTCATAAACGGCTATTGAGATAGGCATCGATACCGCCATTTTTTTGCGCTCGTCCGCACTTAGCATCTCCCCCGCATATTTGGAGTTGCAGTACTTGATAATCGCCACCTTGCCGACATCGGCTCCGCCGCCTTTTCTTATCTCTTCGCCTTGGTCTATTACAGATATGACCTTCCAGTCTTGATGAGTATTGATGCGGCTCACTATCGTATCTACCGTCTTATTGTAATCATACGGACTCTTGTGCTCAAGTATCATAATCTGCTTAGCGCCGGTCTGGATAAAAAATGCCCCGACAATAGCCCCGACAAACAGTGAAACCGCCGCCGTTAACGCAATAAATACCTTATTCATTTTCCTACTCCTCTACACATATTTCTTTTTTTCCTATATTGATGACCGTAATGACGGCTACATATCCGACAACCAGCGAAGCGATCGCCAACAAGAGCAATCCTATCCATGCGTAAAACATAGAACCGCTAACCTGATAGGCACTCATAAATGCGATAGCCACTGCGTCGAGAGGGAAAGTAAACGCCCACCATGAGATAAAAAATTTGAGCCCCGTAAAACTGCGCCCCATAAAGAAGAGCAGCACCGTAAAAAAGAGCGCAATATTGAGCAAAAACATCGCCGTAAAATCAAAAGCCCCAAACAGCCTCATATATGCGATAAAACCGACCGCCGGAGGAGCAATAAAGATAAATAGCGTCGGAATAAACTTCTGCGGCAACTGATGATGAAAAATAATGCGGTAAAAGATAATAGTGCCAAGCACAACCCAAAAAAACATTCCGACGCTAAAGAAATACATCGACACCTCTTTAGGCAAAAAATCGACGCCTACCACGGGAACAAGCACATTTCCTACTATCGGGATAAACCACGCTGGATTGGTGTGCAGTATCTCAAAATTGTGACGAATCCAGAAACTAACGACATAAAAGGTCATAAATAGATGCAAAATCGTTCCAAAAGCCCATAGAACCATGGCAACAAGCGGGAAGTAAAAATAAAAAGATATAGAAAGAAGAAGTAGTGAAATTGAAATAGCCGCGAAAAAGTTGATGCGGATAGGATGTAAAAAATCCGCTTTTACTTCATCGAAAAATAAAAATGCTTTCGCAAGATAAAAAATCGCAACAACACAAAAAGCAGCGGCCGCCGAAAACATCAACGCCTCATAGATAATTTTCGGTGCACCGAATAGGTGGTGTGCTTTTTGATATGCGATTGCAAGACCGCTAAGCCCCATCACTACGGCAAAAAAAGGAATCGGAAAATGTTTTATTCTCTCCACCTCAAGCCTCCAATGTTATGTATAGCTTATGATAGCATAATTTAAAATAATATTAATTATATTTTTCGGCTATTTAAAGATTTTTTGAAGTATGCTAGCGCTACTACAAAAAAATCGGGATAATCCAAAATGAATCTTCGAAGCGCAATAGCTCTCTTTTTTGCCGCCATACTATGCTCTCTTTTGTGGTCAAACTACTACGCCAATAGCAAATACAAAAGTGTTTTACTGCGAGAGCTAACGGAACAAGCGATGGTTTCAACTATGACGGTAGAGGAGTTTGTCATTACCGAACTAAGCGCCGGCAGAGTCGAAAATATCCAAAAAACCATCGATAAAATAGTGATTAACAGACCGTTTATAGACTATATCGCTGTGTCCAAAGAGTCTCAAACGATAGATTACTCTTCGCGCCGGGGCGACATAGGAAAGAGGGCGCCGGCAGGATTTGAGAAAATGGATAGTAAGCTATATTCCCTATTGTCTGACGGTAAACTCTCTTTTTATAAAGATATAACCTATTTTGAGAATTCCGAAAAAAAGCAAGGAAAAATATTTGTACACCTGAACAAGGCTTATGTCTCCGGGGCAATAGAGCTAATAGCCTCCGATATTCTCAAAAGCTCCATTGCGATGCAAGCCGTTTTGTTTAGCTCTTTGGGTCTGCTTTTGTATATTTTTATCCTCTCTCCGTTTAAAAAAATAGTCGAGACAGCGAGAACAAAAAGCGCAAACAAAAGTAAGTTTTTTATCAAAGAGCTCAACGACCTGCAATATACGCTAGTAGAAAGCTTTGATACGCTAACGGCTCAAAAAATACGGCTTGAGCTACTGCTAAAAACCATTCCGGAGCTTATCTGGCTAAAAGGTAGGGATGGAGTATATATGTTTTGCAACCCCTCTTTTGAAGATTTTTTTGGAGCAAAAGAGGAGGAGATAGTAGGCAAAAGCGATTTTGACTTTGTAAATAAAGAGCTGGCGGAGTTTTTTCGTCAAAAAGACAAAGAGGCAATGGAAAAAGAGAGTCCAAGTATCAATACGGAGTGGGTAACTTTTGCAGTGGATGGACGAAAGGTATTTCTAGAGACGATAAAAACTCCTGTAAAAGATGCAAACGGTGAGGTAATCGGCGTACTTGGTATTGCTAGAGATATGACGGGAGCGTGGCTCGCAAATGAAAAACTACGCCAAAGAGAGGAGATATTTAGCGCCATAGTTACCCAGTCAAGCGAAGCTATCGAGCTTATAGATATTGAGGGTATGTCGTTTGTGGAGTTTAACGATGCGGCTTGCAATGGACTTGGATACACAAGAGAGGAGTTTGCCAATCTCACGCTTGCAGATATACAAGCGGACGATTTTGACTACGAAAGTATGCAAAAAACTGTGCAAGAGATATTATTAACGGGCAAAGCAACTTTTGAACACAAACACAAACACAAAAACGGCTCAATACGCAATGTCATAATAAGTAACAACGCTATTACGATAAACGGCAAAAAGTATTTTGCGGCCGTCTGGCACGATATAACGGAGCAGAAACAGTACGAAAGAGAACTTGAAGAGAAGGTCAAAGAAGAGACGCAAAAAAGGCTAAAACAAGAGAGACTTCTCATAGAGCAGCGCAAAATGGCGGCGATGGCTGAAATGATAAGCGGCATAGCCCATAACTGGAGGCAGCCGCTAAACGGACTCGGCCTTTTGATACAAGACATCAAAGAGGCGTTTAAATACGGCGAAACCACGCAAGAGTATATAGACGCTACGGTTCGAAAATCGATGGAGCAGATAAACCAAATGAGCAAGATGATTGATGATTTTAGAAGTTTTACGACGGCGGATGTTGAAAAAAACTTTTTTGAACCAATCGAACTAGCTGAAAGCGTTATGGCGCTACTAGAACCGCAGATACAAGGATTTGATATAGAGTTTGAAACGCGCACGCTAAGCGGCGCTCCGATAGTAGTCAAAAGCTATAAAAACAGCGTCAAGCAGATATTGTCTAATTTATTAAGTAACGCCAAAGACGCTATAGCGGAAAAGAAAAAAAATGATCAGGAGTTTGAGCCGAAAATAAAAGTAACCTCAGAGATAGCGGAGACGGACATCGTACGAGTATGCGTATTTAACAACGGTGGCAACATAAGCGGCGAAACAATGGATAGACTCTTTGAGCCATACTTTACCACAAAAGAGCAAGGCAAAGGAGTCGGGCTCGGACTTTATATGAGCCGCATAGCGATAGAAGAGACGGTAGGCGGCAAAATAACGGCGGCAAACAAAGAAGACGGAGTGGAGTTTTGTATCACAATTCCACTATAGACGAAATAAATATGATAAAATACCAATAAATTCGTCATAAGAGCGGTCATGAATTACATTGTCATCAGAGTCAACCAACAGCAAAACGCCGTTAATGAAGAGATTGTTATAAGAGCTTTTCTATCCGGGAGCGGCGTTATCGCGGACGCCGTATTTTATGATGAAAGCCTCCAAAAAGAGGAGCTTGGGACGAGAAAATGCTTTTTGGAATTTTTGCAAAAACTAAAAGAGGGTGATATGCTAATCGTCTCAAAATTGGAGACACTCAGCTACAGAGTCGGTGAACTGGTGCAGATACTCGCAAAAATATTGGAAAAACAATGTGAGATACTTTGCGTAGAGAGCGACGAAATAGTATCTGCAACCACACACTCCGGCGCGCTAATATCGACACTCTCAAAAGTAAGGACGCAAAATATCAAAATGGGTCGTGGAGAGCTAGGCCGCCCAAAAGGGAGCCGCTCTAGATCCAAATACGACTCTCATCTGCCGAAAATAATAGAGTTTTTAAAAACAAGCAGAAATATCAGCGCCCTTGCAAGAGAGCTAAATATCAGCCGCACATCGCTAAAGGACTACATAGCCTCAAGAGGGCTTTAGTTATTTTTGGATCTCTTTTATTATCTCATCGGGAGTAATGCCAAACGGTAGTGTCGCTTCCAATTTGCCGTTTTTGCCTATTACATACACATCTGCGCTATGCCCTACCGAATAGCCGATAGAGGAGTTTGGTTGAGGGACTTTTTGGTAGCTAACACCGTAGTTTTTTGCCAAAACTGCAATATACGACTCATCGGCCGTAGCCCCTATAATATTCGGATGAAAATATCTAGCAAAAATTCCCAAATCCTTCGGTCTGTCTCTATCGGGGTCGACACTTACAAACACTACTCGCACACCGTCTAGCTCCATCGGGGTTAGCTTATTTAGAGCCTGCGCTATCGCTGTAAGCGTTGTCGGGCAAATATCCGGACAAAGCCCGTATCCGAAATATACAAGAGTTTTTTTGCCCCGAAAATCAGCCAACCGCACCTCACCTTGGTCGCTTTGGAGTGCAAAATCATACTTTGCAACATCTTTTGCGTGTTTAAGATACAAAAACCCAGCAAAGCCGAGCGCCGCAATAAGAGGCAAAATCATCAAAATTAGTTTGTTAGCTTTTGTCATATTTTATTTTTACTCCATGTTATAAAGCCGCCGCCATATTCGCCGCTCGATTTTGAGACCAGTATATCCACCTGCCACTTCATATCGATAGAGCAAGTAGGCAACATTATAGATGCTGCGAAGCTGCCGTCGCTCTCTTTTTGAAATGTGTATTCATGCACGCCCATCTCCATATTTAGCCCCCGTATAACCGCCCTTACCTCTTTTGCGCCGATATTTTTGACGCTAAATTTTGCTTTTTGAAGCGGCAAAACCAACTTTGGCTCCATCGATACCTCAAGCGTTGAACCGTCTTTTAGAGCCACGGCGCACTCTTTTTGGTTTAGTTCGCAATTTAGCGCCGAAGTATAAGAGACATTTTGTTTTTTATAAGCGGCATAAATATCGGCGGAAAAGTATCCGATGACTAAAAAGGCGATAAGGGCTATTTCAGCCCAAAGCGCCTTACCGAAGGAGAGTTTCATTATTTGTGAGTGTCCAGATAAGGCTTCATCTGCCCTGCAAGTTTTTTGACTGGAGCCGCCACTTTGACGCTCTCTCCGTTGTCAAATTTAAGCTCAAGATTGACGCTATCGCCCTCTTTTATCTGTTTGTTTAGTCCGATTAGCATTACATGCAGCCCCATCGGTTTGAGTAGCGCCTCACCGTGAGCCGGCACCTCTATCTTCTCGACTTTATACATTACCATCATTCCGTCTTTTTTACCGTGCGTATGCAGTTCTGTGATAGTTGAGGCGTCATTTGTAGCCGAAACCAAAGAGACGCTCTTGTTGCCGCTATTTTTGATAGTCATAAAAGCCGCACTATTTTTCATATTCGGCGCCACCTCTTTGACAAACTGGTTTTCCACCTTAATATCACCGGCCAACACCAAAACCGCAGCAGCAGCTACTGAAACAAAAAGCTTAATAGGGTTCATTAATATCTCCTTATAATTAGATATAGATAAACTTATCTATGTTTTGTTAATTATATGTTAAAAGTATAGAAATACCAATAAGACGGCGAAAGCCCATAATATAAAGGCTCCAAGGCGGTTTTAGGTCTCTTGATTCCACTCAAAAAAGACCAAAAACCGTTAAAATATGGGTCAGTTTGGTACAGTTTTGGTACAGTGACCAACTTTTTTACATTTTTATGTGCGGTTCTTCATTTCTAAATTCTTCCTCATTTTCTTCAGGTTTTACTATTTTTAGACACTCGTACCCACGCACAGAAACACCATGGACCTTCACAACTTTTGAGTCTATTTTCATATATTCCTTGAAGTCTTTGCCGAAGTTGACTTTTGATTTTGCCTGTGAGCCCTCGCTCTTGCACCACTCTTGGTAGTTGTCATAAAGCGTTTGGATAGATATAAATGCAACCGTAGGGTCTTTTGCCACCATATCATGCGCAAATCTATATACATTGTTGTTGTCAAGTTCAAACTCTTTCATCGTATTTTTGAGCTTATCACTGTCGGAAAATCTGCCGTTTGCAATAAGCTTACTCATCGCCGCAAGGACTTTATTAAAAATACCGGGGAGCTCAGTAGATATAATCTCTTTTTCGAGATTGATTTTTATGCGGTAGCGAGGATCTTCGACATCATGTGAAAAAGCTTGATTGAAGCTGACTGGTAAAAAAGTTGTTTGGATTTTTAGGGGCATTATATTTTTTAGTAGATAAAGTTCATTTTTCATTTTGAGGCTCCTCTGTTTTTCAGAGGAGATTATGAGGTATTGTGCGGACAGCTTTGTGTCTGGTTATATTTTTCTGATGTTCAAAGTATCTTCGTGTGTACTCGTTTTGGCTGTTAATTTCACCACCTTAACATCACCACCAGCTCACTCCATACCTTCTCAAAATCTTTTTTGACGGGCTGGGTCTTGAAGTCCATTTGGGCTTTGGCGGCAAGAGAGCCGTTGCGATAGACCTCGAATAAGATATAACCGTCAAAGTCGCTACCAAGTGAACGAGCGCGTTCGGTGGAGCATGAGGCTTGTATTTTTTGTACTCTGATTTCTATATTTGAGGCGTGGTTGTTCGGTATCTTGATGACGCCGTACTCGTCGCCTATTATTTTTGCAGATTTTGGAGCAGCTCCTACGATGGAGCTGTCTGTGATTTTTGAAAAAATAGGCTTTGTGCCGCATCCCGCCAAAAGCAGCGATAGTGCAACAAACAAAGCTATTAAAAAGCTATTTCGCATCGCTTTTTGGCACACTCTCAACCAAATCTTTTTTCGGCGAACCCATCTCAAAGCTAGCAAAAATAGCCCCGACCGCAAGGGCGGCTAGTACGACTAGCCAAATCACCCTCCTCTTCTCGGGCGACTCTTTGCCGTTGTAGTCGTCTAGTTTTTCTAGTGTCGGTTCGTTGTCTTGGCTCATCCTGCTCTCCTTTTAGCGTTAGTTTTTCTACTATTTTGTAGCTTGCAAATATAAGTATCGGACAAATCAAGGCAAAAATTTATTATCACCACTTTTATCTGTTTTGACAACATCTCCCTTTTCCTTTTTGTTTTGAAGCACCCTCTTTTTCGCAGCATTTTTCGCCGTGTTCATGTGAGTGTTCATGTGAGTGCTCATGCCCACAACACTCGCCTTCTTTATGTTCACCGTGGTTACAATCACCCTCGTTTCTATGTTTTGCCTCTTGTATCATTGAAGGCTCAAACGACTTTAGGGCTCCAGCCTTGTAAGCATCCAACGAGAGTAGCACAGATGAACTTTCGCTGTTATGCAAGATATTTATGTCGTACGATGAGAGCAAATCATACGCCTTTTGTCCTAGATGGTTTGTTATTAGAGTTTTAACACCTCTTCTTACTAGCTCTGCGGCCAGCTCTTTACCGCTTGTAAACTCGTTTTGAAGCACTCCGGCGCTTCCGTCAGGCGAAACGAGCAGCACATAAGGCGCTTTACCGAACAGTTTTGAAGTTTTTGTGTCAGTTGGGTCGAGGGCTTTTAAAGGTATAGCTAACATTATGATTCTCCTAAAATTGATTTGCAGAGATTATAAAACTATTGACGATAAAAGTCAAGTTATTTTATATTTATTTCGTCATTTTATTTTCAACCGACAAAATTACACTATAAAAACAGCAGACATAGATGTATAATGAATTTACACAAAAACGGAGGTGTAAAAATGCTAAAAGAGCTAATGTATCTAGGATTTGGCGGCGCATTGCTAGCAAAAGAGAAGGTGGAAGAGGAGCTAAAAAAGCTAGAAGAGAGGGGTAAAATCTCAAAAGAGGATGCCCAAAGCTTCATAGATAGCGCAAAGGCAAAAGGCAAAGAGGAGGAGGAGCGAATGAGGGGTGAGATTAAAAAAATGTTAAAAGAGGCACTTGACGAGCTAGGGGTCGCCACAAAGGCCGATATTGAAGAGTTGAAGCAAAAACTCTCTTGAGTAGATACGGCTACTATTCACCCCTACGAATCTGGAGGGTATTTCGGTTTTTACTCACACTCTTTTTGCTCATCAAAGGGCGAAAAAGCATATTTCTTATCCGTCCGCTATCTCCGCATGGGCTAAAGAATACTGTGACAAGACTTGGGGCTAGCTTTGTCAAGCTCTCCCAAGTGCTGGCCACACGCGCCGACTTTTTTGAGCCGACCTACCTTGAAGAGCTAAAAAGTCTGCACGATGAATTGCCGCCGATGAACAAAAAAGCAATGATGCGGGTCTTTCAAAAGGCTAGACTAGAGGGTATATTTGACTCATTTGAGCCAAGCCCGATAGCAAGCGCCTCCATCGGCGAGGTGCATATAGCATACAAAAACAAAGAGAAATTTGCGGTCAAGCTCAGAAGAGAGGGAATCAAAGAGCAAGTAGCCGCCGATGTCCGAATACTAAGAGCCATGAACGCAATCTTTAGGCCGCTATTCTCCCTTTACACCAAAAACTCGATAGAAGCGGTCATTAACGAGTTTGCCATCACGATATTAGAGGAGGTAAGCCTAAGAAATGAGCTTGAAAATCTAAAAAAGTTTAGCGCCGTGTATAAAAATAGCGGCATCAAGTTTCCATCGGCGTATCCTGAATACTCTAGCGACGATGCGATAGTTATGAGTTTTGAGGAGGGGTGTAGATTTGATGACCGTAAGACTCTGCTATCTTGGAATATTGATTTTAGACCGCTTATTGATACTCTTGTTAGATTTTATACCGAGCAGATGCTGGTGCGTGGCTACTTTCACGCCGACCCGCATCCGGGAAATCTTCTCGTAAACAAAAAAGGAGAGCTAATACTTCTTGATTTTGGAATGGTAAAGAGCGTGCCAAAACATACGAGGATAGCGATAATAGAGCTAATCAAAGCGGCAAATGAGAGGGATTACGATGGGTATATCGCCGCCTCAAAAAAGCTTGGAACGATAGCGTACGAGGCGCCAAAGGCACAGCTTGCGGAGTTTACGGAGAAGATGTTTGATATATTTGGGGATGAGAGTCTAAGCGCAAAGAGTATGCAGACGCTAGCTTTTGGAGTAATGGAGTCAACAGCCAAACTCCCCTTCAAACTACCGCAAGAGGCGATCTATATTTTGAGGGTTAGCGCCATTATTGAAGGGCTTGGCACAACATATATAGAAAATTTCAACGGAATAAAAGACATTCTCCCGATACTTCAAAATAATATTCCAAGAGCTTTGGGAGACGGCAAAACCCCCTTGGAGCTTCTCAAAGAGGAGATACTCTCCATCCCTCTTGCCCTTAAAAACCTAAAGGATGTGTTAAAAGCCGCAAATGACGGAGAGCTCAAAGTAGAGATGAGTCCATACCAGCTAGAGTGGCTCCAAAAAGAGCTGAACGAGGGATTAAAGCCCATAATTACCGGATTTTTACTTCTGATTGGAGGGGTCTTTGCGTTGCTTTTTGACCCCACTCTAAAGCCATTTGCCCTTGCCATGTTTGCAGCAGGGGTTCTCCGCCTTATTTATCGATAGATGCAACCACCCAAATCATGGTCTATAAAAGTTGTTTTACAATAAAATCAAATAAAAAAAGGGTGGATAAGTGCAAGAAGGTATGAATATTTACGAGGCGGCTCTTTTTGGGGCGGTGGCTATAATGACTCTGATAATACTAAAAATGAAAAAATAAAGAGACTAAGCCTCGACCAGCTTTGGAGACGGGACGCCAAAATAGTAGCCTTGTGAAAAGTCCACACCGATATGCGCAACCTCTTTGTATATATCCTCGGATGAGACAAATTCGGCTACAGTCTCGATATTTATTGATTTTGCGAAGTTGTGTATACCCTCTACGATGGTTTTTGCATTCTCGTCGTATGTCATATTTTTGATAAGGCTACCGTCTATTTTGAGATAGTCGACATTTAGTCTGAGTAGATATTCAAAGTTTGAATAGCCTGTACCAAAATCGTCAATAGCAAATCTACAACCACACTCTTTCATCTCTTCTATAAAGGCTATAACCTCGTTAAAGCTCTCTATTCCCTCTGATTCCAGTATCTCAAAAATAATATTTTTACACACTTTATTATCTACTACCAGTGTTTTAATATAGCTTGTCGTTTCAGGATTTAACATATCATCGATTGATAAATTGATAGAAAAATCTATATGTTTGTCTTTAAGCTCACTGATCGCATTTTTGACGACCGCCTTTGTGATTTGTGGATATAGTCTTGTTTTTTTGGCAATATCCAAAAAGAAAAACGGTGAATGAATAACGCCTTTTTCGTCTTTCAGCCTTACCAAACACTCGTATTTGACTATTTTCTGGGTTTTGTTATCGACAATCGGTTGGTAGAAGGTGAGTATTTTATCCTCGCGCAGCGCATTTTTTATCTTCTTATACCAGCCGATATTAGACTCTTTTTGCTCGTCCAGCAAGCCGCCTATATCGCCGTAATATAGATATTTCATTTTTTTGTTTTTGGCTCTTTTGAGAGCCGCTTCCGCCTCTTCCATCGCTTTTTCGACAGAAGACGATATACCGGCGCTTACGGATATGTCTATGTCTATACCGTCGATTTCAAATGTTTTATCATCTACAAGTTCTATGATTTTTTCTATCTCATTTTTGAGTTGCTCAAGATTGCCGCTACTATCAAGTATCGCAAACTCATCTGCATTTATATGATAAAACAAAAATCCATCCCGCTCAACTCCGTCGCCTATCTCTTTGGCAAACATAATCAGCAGTCTATCACCTATCGGCATACCGTAAAGCTCGTTTATCTCTTTAAATCTATCTATATTCAAAACACCGACACACGCAACACTAAGGTCTTGCAGATCCCTAAGCAGTCTAAATCTATTTTTTATTCTTGAGAGCCTGTGTATGTATGCTTGATTTTCAAGTTCTTGCTTTTGCATAAACGCATTTACGCCAAAACCTATATCTCCGTCAAGCTCTTCTAACATAGCCGCCTCTTTATCGTCAAATCCAAACTCGCTACTAGAATAAACGCTAATAACACCAAACGGCTCAGAGTAAATATCTTTTTTCAGCGGCAATGAGATTAATGATTTTATGTTTGTTAATCCGGCGGAGTTTGATATAAAAGCATACGCATCGTCTTTTAAAAGCTTGTCCAATATGACCGTCTCGCCGCTTTTGAGCGCTCTAACAGAAGGCAAAAGTTGCGACTCTCCACTGTTGCCCGAAAGATCAAAATCAAAAAAACTGTCGTTGACGATTTGTGCGCCTTTGCCGCCTTTGTATTTTAAAGTTAGTCTATCATCCCTCATAAAGCCGATACAAACCATCTCGTAGTCGCCGTGCAGACCTAGCCTATCGCACGATTTTTGCAAAAACACGGGAATATCTTTTTCGCTGATTAAGAGTTGGTTAATGTCCGTTACGGTTTCAATAATCTTTTCAAGCCTCCTCTCTTTTTCTAAAGCGGCTTGAAGCTCGCTATTTTTTTGATAAAGAGTTGAAAACGAGTTATTGAGCGTCTTTTCCAGATTTTCAAACTCTGTCACAAGATAGTGCGCCGAAAAGATGCTTCCGTCTTTTGCGTTTTGAGTTATCTGTCTAAGCGGAGAGAGAAAATATCTATTTGCAATCAAGTAAAGAGCGATATAGAGAAGAAAATGTACATATAGCATTTTTACTATGATGTCGTAAGTGTTACTACGAAGTTTTTTAGACATATCCTCGTAGTTTATTTTTGCGATTAAATACCCGTAGCAAAACTCCGCATTTTTTAAAAACGATATTTTATGGAAAAAATACCTGCCGTCGACCTCTTGTTTGGAAAAATTATATGCTAGCAGACTTGCGGCATTTGAAGGAAACGGCTCGCCTGTCAGCTTTCTGTCGGTAGATACGGCTATTTTTGTCGCATCCGGCGAATAGGATATAGACTCCAAAAACGGACTTGTCGCAAGCGCTCTATCAAAATGCGCCAAAAGTTGCTCCGGCTTTGAGTCGTGCAAACCAAGCTCGCCCGAGACATAATGATCGATTTTAAGTATTGCGCCCTTGGAGGCTACCGACAAGCTCTCCAGCTGTAGCTCTTTGTATCTTGTATACTGATAGTAGCTACCGACAAGCACCGTAGCAAGGTACGACAATATCATCAAAAGAGTAAACCCTCTTAAAGAAATTCTCATTTTACTAGCTCGCTAGTTGATATTTGTTTTTGCTTCATACTTTTAAGAGCAGAGTCGATGTTTGAGCTATCAACCCATATTATGCCGTCAAGACTTTTTAAAAACTCTTCATAGCTTCGCCCTTGCAGATATTTTTTTACTGTCTCGTAAAACTCTTTTGGGTTGTGTTTAAGAGCCGCAATAGCCTTGTCATTGGCCGCCTTCATACTGGATAGCTCATCTTTATACTCTTTTATCAGCGCATTTGAAACAAACAGCGCATCTACTACTTTTAAATCCAAATTGGCAGTAGAGGCGACTCTTTTTAGTCCCATTTTTTCAAGTAAAGTCGCATACGGCTCGTATGTAACGGCGATTGTCGACTTATTGCTGATTTTTATATCCAGCATATCTTGCTGATTTTTATAGACTTTGTCTAGTTTTGAGCCGGAAATACCGTACTTTTGGCAAAACAGATCAAAAAGTGCCATATTTACACTCTGCGGCTCAAGATATACGCTAATTCTATCAGCCTTCTGCAACCCTGCAATATCTATATTTGACATTACGACATCGCTACCGTTTGAAAGGTTGGTAAAATATATCGGGCTCAAATCTTTTTCATTTGTAGAGATATACTCAAACTGCGTTCCAAAAAATCCGTCTATAAGTTTTGCATCATATAGCTTGACGCTCTCGTCTAGACTCACAGTCCACAAAGGTCTTACCTCTAACTTGCTAAGCCACCCTTTTTCATACGCATACACAATGGGCATATACCCCGGCCAAGGATTTATAGAGAGTCTTAGTTTCGGCTTTCCCTCTATCGAACAAGAGGAGATAAAAACTGCAGCCAGTAATAGTAAAAAAAATCTTATAACGCTTTTTTTCAATTTTAAATATCCGTTTTAAAAAAAATTACTATACTGGTTTTTAAATTAACTTTTTTTCCATGCGGATAGGTGTGAAAGCGTATGCTGATACTTTCTTTCACTCTCTCTTAGCACAAACTCTACATCCATCGCTTCGCCAATCATACTAAAATGCTCCGAGAGTATTCTGGATACAACATCAAAAGAGCCGGTTTTGTCTTTGCCGACAAGCCATCTATCTTTTGCGGTAAACGCTTCATCCCAGCTATACGGGGAGGCTAGTAGCAAGACACCGCCCTCATTAAGTCGTTCATGGATTGTTGCTAAAAATTTGTACGGGTCATACAATCTATCTATCAGGTTTGCCGCCACTATCAAATCATAATCTTTAAAATGCGGCTTTAGATTGCAAGCGTCTCCTTGCCAAAATGTCACCCTTTTGCATATATCTTTATCTATCCCGAACTCATCCGCAAAAATTTCTTTTGGCTCGTAGTTTGCGCCCTCTGTTTTTATCCTATAACGAACTACTTCATTTTCTTTCATCGTAACGGCATTTTTGATAAATCTAGCCGAAAAATCGATTCCGCTAACATCCTCAAACACTTTTGCAAGCTCAAAAGAGCATCTACCGACTGCGCACCCAAGCTCCAAAGCTCTTTTTTGCTCGGTTCCGGCACTAAAAGAGAGCGCTATGCGGGCTATTTTAGCCGGGAAATTTGGCACGCCAAAGTACTCATCTCCGTAATGAAATTCGAGATACTCCGACACGGCGGCATCGCTCTCGTAAATACCGCTTTGCTCTTCAAGAATATTTTGACTCTCGACATAACGAAATCCTGCGTGTTGAAAAAAATGTCGTCTAAACGCATATCTAGAAGACAAAAGCGTTTCATTGCCGGTAGAGATAAAAGAGCCGCCCTTTATAGTATTATGCCTGCCGTCAAATGTCGGAGCTGAAAAATCATCATACAACGGGTGCGCCTCAAACCCGTCAAACGGATATATCGGAGTCTGTGTCCACTGCCACACATTGCCGCAAACATCAAAAAAATCACCGTGCGAAAATCTATCTACAGGGCAAGCAGAGGCATAGTGTTCGAGATTTATATTTGCCTCCTCTATTTGCGACTTTATCCCGCTCACGGCGGCAAGCCTATACCACTCAGCCTCGCTCGGAAGCCTATAGTTTTTACCCTCTTTTTTTGAGAGCCAGTTGCAGTACGCTTTTGCCTCAAGATAGTTGACATCCACCGGCCAATTGAGCGGCATCTTCATCTCTTTTGTTATAGCTCTATATTTATATTCATTGCCGCTAGGCACCCAAAAAACTGGGTGTGTCGGCTTTTTATATTTAAGCCACGCACTGCCCTCATCATCCCAAAAATCATGGTTTGAATATCCGCCATCTTGCACAAACCCTAAAAACTCTCCGTTTGAAACAAGCTGTTTTGAAGCTTTAAAGCTATCAAGCCGCATCTCAAAATGCCCATATTCATTATCCCAACCGTAAAACTCATCATCCCTGGCCTTGCCTATCTCCACAAGTCCGCCTGCCACCTCGATAACTTCGTTTGTCGGAGTATCGCCACTCTCTTCGCACACGGCAAAAAGAGGATGCTCTCTCACCCTATCTACCTCTAGCTGTCTTATCAATACGGAACTTGTCTCAAGATGTATCCGCTCATGCTCAATACCCATCAGCACCGCCCAAAAGCTACTTTCCTGCTCTATCGGCAATAAAAGCGGCTCGTTTTTGATAAATTCACTCACCGCCTCTTTCACGGCTAGCCTATATACCCTTGTCTCATCCATACTGGGCCACTCATACCTAGTCTGGTTAAGGTCATCCCAGCTCATCTCATCTACGCCGACAGCAAAAATAGACTCAAAAAGCGGATTGATACGATTCATTTTTTTGGCAAGCAATAGTTTGTTTACATAAAAAGCGGCAGTATGTCCGAAGTAAAATATAATCGGGTGTCGAAGAGGCTCCGGCTGCTCATAAAATACAGAGTCATCGGCAAGAATCTCAAAAAGTTTTTCATAAAGCTCGTATGTTTTATGAAAATAGTCCAATATCTGGGCTCTTTTTTCTTCACTATTTAAATCACCGAGCTTAATATTTGTAGTTTTATATTTGCCGAGCATTGCACATCCTTTGAGATATTCTGGAGTGTTTTATTAGATTATAGCAAATAGCTATCTGATAACCCGCAAAACCTCTCTTTTCTTCTTTTTAACGGCAAGCTCTTTTGCCGTTAGTCCGGCTTTATCCGTTATAGAAGTATCGGCGCCTCTGGCTTGCAACAAAGATACGCTTTTTGCGTTCCCATAGTATGCGGCTATCATTAGCGGTGTTTGTCCAGAGCTGTTTTTTGCGTTTATATCTGCTTTTGCATCCAAAAGAGCGATAATAATCTCATAATTACCGTAAAATGCGGCAAAATGAAGAGGAGCATACCCTTTGTCGCTCACCTCATTTGGATTTACGCCGTCACTCAAAAACAGTTTTACGATAGCTGTTTTGTCGGAATAAGCGGCCATCATGAGCGGCGTTAGTTCTTCAGAGGCAAGGCAGTCGTTGAGCGCCTTTAACTCTCCCCTTTTCTGCGCAAAAAAAGAAATTCTGTTTTTTTCGATAGCTTCTAATATCTCTTTATCGCAGGTCGGTTTTTTATTGTATTTGATATTTACATCTGTTTCTAAAAGACTCTTTTTGCCTTTCAACGCATCCACAAGCTCATTTGAGAATGATGCAGAAAACAAAAACAACAAGATAAAAATGATTTTTTGCAAGTTTTATACTCCGTTTTGGCGCTTTATTATAGCCAAGACGGAGTAAAAGAGGCTTTGCGCCCCTTATCTCTCGGAGAGTTTGTAGTTTGATATTTCGTTAAAGTTGAGGTATTTGTATATTTCGCTCTCTTTGCCGGCTATCGCCTGAGGTACGATGCTCATATACTCTTCTACCGTCGGTATCTTGCCAAGTTTTGCACACACAGCCGCAAGCTCGGCGCTTCCTAGATAAACTCTAGTATTTTTGCCAAGTCTGTTGTCAAAGTTTCTAGTCGAAGTCGAGAATACCGTCGTACCCTCTGCCGCTTGCGCTTGGTTACCCATACATAGAGAGCACCCAGGGATTTCCGTTCTTGCGCCTATAGCGTTGTAGACTTCATAGTAGCCCTCGTTCATAAGCTGTTTTTCGTCCATTTTGGTTGGAGGCACTATCCAGAAAGTGTTGACGGCTATTTTGCCTTGTCCTCTCATTACCTCACCCGCCGCTCTATAGTGACCGATATTTGTCATACAAGAGCCTAGGAAAACTTCGTTTATGGTATCCCCCGCCACTTCACTAAGCGGTCTTACGAAGTCCGGGTCGTTTGGACAAGCCACTAGCGGCTCTTTTAGCGTATCAAGGTCGATTTCGATTACCGCCGCATATTCTGCGTCAGCGTCCGGCTGTAAAAGCATCGGATTTTTGAGCCAATCTTTCATTTTGTCCGCTCTTCTTTGAAGCGTCGCTTTGTCATCATATCCAGCCTCTATCATCGCTTCAATTAGAGTAATGTTTGATTTTAGATACTCGGCTACAGGCTCTTTGTCGAGTCTTACCGTACAAGCCGCCGCACTTCTCTCAGCTGATGAGTCGCTAAGCTCAAAGGCTTGCTCTACTTTTAGCGTCGGTAGACCCTCTATCTCAACAATTCTACCGTTGAAGATATTTTTTTTGTTTTGTTTTTCGATAGTCAGTAGCCCCGCTTTTTCGGCGTAGTACGGAATAGCGTTTACAAGGTCTCTTAGCGTGATTCCCGCCTGCATTGTGCCTTTGAATCTTACAAGTACGCTTTCCGGCATCTCAAGAGGCATAGAGCCGGTAACTGCCGCAAACGCAACAAGCCCAGAACCCGCAGGGAAAGATACACCTATCGGAAACCTCGTGTGAGAGTCGCCGCCCGTACCTACCGTGTCAGGAAGCACCATTCTATTTAGCCAAGAGTGGATTACGCCGTCCCCTGGTCTAAGGCTTACACCTGTTCGTGAAGTGATAAAGCCAGGAAGCGTTTTGTGTAGCGTCTCATCTGAAGGCTTTGGATATGCCGCCGTATGACAAAAGCTTTGAAGCACAAAATCCGCAGAGAAGCCAAGTGCGCTAAGCTCTTTGATCTCGTCTCTAGTCATAGGCCCAGTAGTATCTTGGCTACCTACAGTCATCGTGTGCGGTTCGCAGTAAGTCCCCGGTCTGATACCCGCTACGCCACATGCCTTACCGACCATTTTTTGAGCTAGAGAATAACCCTTGCCGCTATCTTTTGGCTGTTCTGGTTTTTTGAATATATTTTCCGCGCCCATACCTTTGATGTTTCTAGCTTTCGTGGTTAGTCCCCTACCGATGATAAGAGGCACACGCCCGCCGGCTCTTACTTCGTCTAGTATTGTATTTGGAGCTAGTTTGAACGAGGATATTACGGCGCCGTTTTTGCTAATTTCACCTTTTTTTATGTCTATTTTAATGACATCGCCCGTTTGCATCTGCGTAACATCCGCTTGTATCGGAAGTGCGCCCGAGTCTTCGCAAGTAGCGAAAAATATAGGAGCGATAACGCCGCCTATCACCACGCCACCCGTTCTTTTGTTCGGCACACCCGGAATGTCGTCGCCTATATGCCACTGTACGGAGTTTGCAGCTGATTTTCTAGAGCTTCCAGTACCTACAACATCGCCGACATACGCTATTTGAAGCCCTTTTTCTTTTAGCTTTGCGATAGTCTCCAAGCCATCAGGCATTTTTGCTTTTAGCATCGAGTTTGCGTGAAGC